>OJNV01000740.1_pt1 | contig 18142 bp, 19 predicted proteins | sample 1597961 | NCBI WGS metagenome assembly OJNV01 (sample SAMN01915220, study PRJEB22387) | human gut metagenome | isolation source: stool | host: Homo sapiens | place: USA
TAACTTGCGCTCCTTTCTTCGGTTTTAGGTTGTGTGTTCTAAGAGACTTCCCAACCGCTTGATTAAGAAGTCTTTTAGAGCATACAACACCCGCCGCCAGTTTGAATTTGGCATATTGGCGGACAGCAAAGTGATTCGGCTTCTTCTTTTTCAGAGCTTCAAACATCTGATCCACTGGATTCTGAAAGGTTTCATCATCCTCGCGCACTTCCATCGCATTCAGAAATTCAATCAGCGTTGCAAAGTTCTGCTCTTCCAGCGGTGCCTCATAGTGGATATACCCAATCAGGGCACAATACAGCAGGGTCTCCGCCTTCGTCCAGAATTCATCACCGGCCTTGCCGTCTCCCTTGGTGTTGGCAATGAGAGTTGTGGTCAGCTTCAAAATATCCTTTTCGCTGTGAATATACGCGAAGGGGTTGTAATGCATCGACTTTCTGAAATTGATGGTATTGAAAATCCGGATACTGTATCCGTTCTTCAAAAGGGCTTGGCCGCAGTCGATTACGATATCGCCTTTCGGGTCAGTGACCACATAGGAACTGTGGCATTGTAAAAGATTGGGTTTAAGCCAAAACCGGGTCTTGCCGCTGCCGGAGCCGCCCACCACCAGCACGTTTTTGTTTCGGGCATTTGCCGGATTCTTCGGGCGGTTGCCCATCATCAGCCGCTCCGTCCGGGTCAGAATCACATTGTTTGCAAACACTGGATCTTCAAACGGTTCGATGTCTTTCTGCGTACCCCAACGAGCAGAGCCATACTCCATGCCATGGCGATATTTCTTGGCATTTTTGCCTTTCAGGTACACAGCAAGCCGCAAACCCGCTCCGCAGCACACACCAATCAGCAAATCCATCGGATGCAGACTTGGCATCGGGTTGGAAAATGCTGCACCCAGGGCAGAAAGAAAGCCGAGGAGCTTTTCAGACATGTCTGCGCCCTCGGCAATTCTCCACGCTTCTCCCAGATTGGTACATACAAGACCGGCAATGAAGTACGGTAGGTTCAGGAGCAGCTGCTTCTTTGTCTTATTACTCATAGATCACGCTCCTGACTTTTGTGGCGAACCTTATCCGGAAGAATTGCAGCAACCAGCTCTTTGAGCTTGTTAAGCTGCTCCAGAACACTCGGTTTTTCCTTTGTTTTCAGCTTTCGGTTGGTGAATTCCTCAAAAGCGGAAGTCAGTGCATCCGCATCCTTCGCCTTAAAGAACACCGTGTACTTGGGTGGCATTACATTTTGGTCTTTCGTAATGGCATAATCCACACCATATTTCCGTGCCACCTGTTCAAAGCCTTTCAAATCCGTTTTCTCAATGGGGATACTGCTGACTCCCTGATTCTGACCGATCAGTTCTTTGATGCTCTGCTTTCCAACCGGCAGCTGCGCTGTTTTCTGAGCCACCTTTGCCTGATGGTGCCGTTTCCACGCATTATAGCCATTCACGATGGTGCGAAAGGTCAATTTCGTGGTGCTGATTGCCAGATTGACGGTACGATTTTCAACTTCTTCCTGCATGAATCTCCGCCTCCTTCCTTACAAACTGTCCCGGTCCGGTGCAGGTTTGCTCTTTTCTTGGGGCTTTGCAGCCTTTTCCTCCATCTTCTTCACCATGTCATCCGGAACCGGAATCGCCATGATGCTGCGACCCATACGAACGAACATCTGGGGCTGATGGAACTGTTCCTCAAATTTCTGCATCTGCTCCGAAGTCAGAGAACCAAAGTCATCCTCTGTCAGCCCTACCACCAGAAAATCACCGGCATAAATGTCCTGCATATCCCCGTCTTCGGTGTAAATCGCACGGTTCAGCGGCAGACCATTGATTTTGCCGGATTCATTCAGAATAATGGCCACTTCATCCTCAAATGGATAGGTGACTTCAATATCGCCGCCGACCATGGCCTGCAAATCTTCCAGCTCCGTGCCAACACTGATTTTCTTCGGATAGGCATTGGGCTGTACCAGCAGCACATCCATTGTCCTGGTCTCTGCCAATTCATGTTCTCCCACGGTCTTGAAATCCACACCGGTGAAATCGCCGGAATCCAGAACATAGTCCTGATTGTTCCACGCCTGCGTCACCATGCGTTCCGCATCTTCCTGTGAGGCAGCTTCCACGGAAACCTTTCTCTGGAGAGTCTCTGTAATCTCCACATCAAATTTCTTCATAGGCGCCTCCTTAGATCAGGCGCAGTGCCGGAACCAACTCGCCGCCAATGGAAACCACCGTCAGGTTCTCGTTCACATAGTCGATGGTACGTTCCAGCGTAAACAGATTGATGCTGCATTCGTTGCCGTTCTGGTCGATTTCCGAAACCTCCGCAGCTCCCAACAGATAGCGGGTTCTGTCAGTCTCGATCACATCGCTCTTATCATAATGGAGAAGCAGTTCCCCATCTGCCACCAGATCAGCCTCCATCTCATCGTAAACATCCTCAAAGATGTCTCGACTGCCAGCCTCGGTCAGAAGTTCGCCGCCAGTCCCCGGCAGGATCACCATCACAATACGCTCCTTCGGGTGATCTTCACGGATTGCCTCCAGCATCACCCAGTTATGAAGCATCGCAATGGACTTCTCAAACTTGGGATCATCCATCGGATTCGGCTGCGATGCACCGTTCGGGCAGTCCTTACAGTCCATGCTGCACACTGCGTTGTTCTGATTCTTCTTAAAGTTCATCATCATAAAAATCTCCTTCTCATCGTTCCATATCTCGTTGTTTACTTCGCTGCCACTTTTCCAGCAGCCGGATAATCGTGTCCTGCATCTGCTTCGGCGTATAGGATTTCGGGAAATACTTCCGAAGAACCTCATTTTTAATCGTCACATGGTCAAGCTCATCCTTTTTGATTTCATTCATTACTTCACACATGGCATCCAATGTGCAGCCGCCCTCCTGCGAGAGTTTTTTCAGCCGCTGCGCCTGCGACAGGGATGGAGATGCCTGTGCATAGTCCATTGCCTCCAGAAATTCTTTCTGTTCAGACGGTTTCAGATAAGACAGCTCTACCGCCGGATTGAAGGCGATTTTCTTCTCATCCACAATATCCAGAATTTCAGGAATCAGGTTTGTAAGGCGGATATATCGCTTTACTTGGGATTTACTGTCACCAGCTTCTTCAGCTACAACCTGAGCTGCCCACGACTTCGGCCCAACTTGGGCCGAAGTTAAATCTCCGCGTTCCCCCTGATGCTTCATTGCCTCCAACTTCATCTTGTAGGAAAACGCTCTCTCACTGGGAAGGATATTTTCCCGCTGCAAGTTGCTGTCCACCATAAAGATGATTGCCGCATCATCATCCATTTCCTTAACGATGACCGGCACTGTCTCCAAACCTGCCAGCTGCGCCGCATGAAGTCTGCGGTGTCCCGAAAGGATTTCGTAATCGGCTGGGTCAGCGGTGTTACCACCGCCTTCCCGCCTAAGAACCGTACGTGACAGTTTCCCGTCATACGGCTCAAGCATTTCATCACTTCTTCAAGCGGTTCTCAGCATAAATACGCTGACAGGTGCAATGAACGTAGCGCATATTGCGAACATCTTCCATGCCAGCCTTTGCCTTTGGCGCAAGGTAGAAGATCTCTCTTTCTTCCGTTACATCCATCGGCATTCCGCAGTGGTAACACAGCCCGTTCTGGCTTTTCCAAATCATCTTGAATTTTCCAGTCAGCCGGTGCATTCCTTTATCGAATTTCCTTTTTTGGAAATACGCCTCATCGAGGAACGGATTTGCAGTAGCTTTTATCTTGGTATGTCGCACAATGGCTATGCTGTCCACCCGTATCAGCTCCTTGTTTTCCGTAGAGAACACCCAGTTCCGGTTACCGACACGATGCCAGTATCTCGTGGAAATCCACCACTTGTTCTTCTTTGGGTGCCGTCTTTTTGCCCATCGCCACAGCAGTTCGTATAGGACATAGTCCAGATGCGCGAACGCATCACTTGCGCATACGGACTGGTGGTAATTAGTCCAACCTCGAATTTGTTCATTCAACTTCATAATCAGAACATCTTGCTGCCACGCTTTTCCTCTGCGGAGAATCGTGTCAGAGATATTGGAAACGATAGCCTTGACCGCCTTTTGAGACGGCTTGATAATCAGCTTTTCGTTATACTTTCTGAAGTTCCAGCCGAGGAAGTCGAAACCATCGTCAATGCTGGTGACAACGGTCTTTTCATCAGAAAGTTCCAATCCGCGTTCAGCGAGAAACTCTCGAATCAGCTCCTTTGCTTCAAGAGCCAGTTCAGGTGTTGCTGCTGTGACCACAAAATCGTCTGCATAGCGGACGAAGTTTACTTTGTGGGCATTCTTAAATCTTGAATCGACCTTACCGAGCGCGTTTGTGTGAAAGCGTCCGACCAGCTTCTTCTCGATACCATCCAGCGTCATGTTCGCCAGAATGGGGGAGATAATACCACCTTGCGGAGTTCCTTCCTCGGTAGGAAAGAGTTCGCGCTGATAGATAAATCCCGCCTTTAAGAACTGCTTCAAAATGTTCTTGTCCATGGGGATATTCGCCAGAAGCCAATCATGGCTGATATGGTCGAAACAACCTTTGATGTCACCCTCCAAAACCCACTTCGGAGAAATGTGCTTGCGCGACAGTGCATTGAACAGATATTCGCAGGCATCCTGTGCGCATCTTCCTTTTCGGAAACCAAAGGATTTCCCATCTGCTGTTGTTTCCGCCACCGGCTCCAGTGCCAAAGCATAAAGAGCCTGCATTGCGCGGTCATACATCGTGGGAATCCCCAACGGACGTTTTTTCTTCTTGTCCTTCTTTTCGATATACACTCTACGGAGAGGACGTGCACGATACCTTTTATCTGTCAGCGATAGAGCCGCTGCCATTTTCTTCGCCGGAGTGTTCCAGAGAACACCATCCACACCGGGAGTTCTGCGCCCGTCGTTGGTTACGACACGCTTGACAGCCAGTGCTTTGGCGTAAAAGGAATGTGTCAGAAGATACTGAAGTCGTTTTACTGCGTTGTAGTCTTTTTGCTGAGTTGCCTTGACAATCCTGATTTGTAGCCTGTTGACTTCCCGCTCTGCCTTATGCCAGTCAATGTTTTTCCATTGGGCACTCAACATAGCTTCGTCCGACAGCTTCTCAGAAGTTTTACCTTCCGTCGTTGAATACTTATCGTTCACAGGAATACCTCCAATCTTGCCATGAAATACCCGGAATAAGTCAGCACCCTTTCAGGTCAGGGCAAATTTTGAACCCCTATGCTCACCGTTACAGTGAACCGTTCGCTTTTTATTCCATCTCATACCCTCTGCGCCATTTCTTCCTCTTGCGAGGTCGATACCTTTGTTCAAGGAACGCATAGGGTTTTCCACGTTCCACGTAATGCATAATTCTCGAATGCCTTAGCCGCCATCTTTGAACCGGGAGGATTTGTGTCCATTTGCTTCGGGGTAGCGAAAGGCCCCTCGGCCACCTCCAACACCTTTTGGTGTAGGTGTATCAGCCTTATTTCACCTATTCCCTGTAACGATCCTTACGATGATTCACATTACGTTCGACATAGCATTCTTTACCCTAACAGTACATCCGCTTTAGGCTGGCAGATTTCCCGTATTGTCCTGTGAGCTTCCCAACGCCGGCTTTTGACCAGTGCAGGTCACAGTAGGGTTACTCCAAATGGATAGAGTAGCGTTTACACGCAATACATTACGCGACTTCGTGTCGCACTCCGCCTTCCGGGTCCGGTCGGACAATAAGCGGTGATACCACACCGATCTGCTTGATGCTCTCCACGGTCTGTGCCATCAGCTCATCGTCCAGCACCTTAAAGGGATGCCCTTCAAAGGGATGCAGGTCTGAAAGCGGCATCTCCGTCCGCTGCTCCTTAGCCGCAGCGTCGGCAGCTGAGCCACTGCGGTTTTCTGTTGTAATACTGGTTTTTGCTTTTGCCATTCAGCTTCTTAACCTCCTTCCAGCGGTGATAGATGTCATTCTTACCTGCGAAAAACGCCTTTTTTGCCTTGCACTTCATAGATCAAGTACCTCCTTAACGACCTGCTGTTTTTCTTTTCCAATGCTTTTTCTGCGGTCCTCTCCGCTGATTCGCACCGGCGTACACATTTCCAGAATCCTGCTGTAAATCCGGGCGTATACCACATCCTGCGGATTGCGGATTTCAGCAATCTTCAGATTGGTTGTGATAATGACCGGAAGCCCGGACTTATACCGCTCATCAATGACAGCGTAGACCTGCTCCAGCGCATATTCGGTGCTGCGCTCAATTCCCAGATCATCCAGAATCAGCAAAGAATAGTTGGAAAACGAAGCGATATACCGGTATCGTTCTTCCGAATACATGGCACCCATCTGGTTCAGGATTTTGGAGAAATTCGTCATCAAAACCGGAATGCCCTGATCCAGCAGCGCATTTGCTATACATGCCGCCACAAAGGACTTTCCGGTTCCGACATCTCCCCATAACAAAAGGCCAAGGTTTTCAGCCTTGACCTTTTTCCACTGCTCCACATAACGTTTTGCCATCTGGATGTCCTTGTTGTCTTCTGCAACGCCAAAATTCCATTCCAGAAGATGCTTTTCCTGAATCCCAGTTGCTTTCAGCTGCCTGATTTTACGCTGCCGCTCCACCAGTTCATCCTGGCGTTTCTTTTCCGCCATCGCTTCCTGCTGGCATCTGCAAAGGCAGGGAACAATCTTGTCTCTGCCCCAGAGCTTTACCCTGCATTGCACCGGAGTATGACAGTTCCGGCAATACAGCAGTCCGTCCACGCCCTGGTATTCCTGCTCTCCGGGTTCTTTCGGCGTAAAGAGCGAATCCAACGCCGCATTCAATACTTCAGGCACCATGTCGCTCATAGGCTGTCTCCTTCCTCAAATGTGTAGTCTGCCGGGTTATACTTCGGCTTTTCTCTCTTTGCCCAGCTCCGGATTGTTGCAAGGTGATTTTTGTAGCTCCTGCCGGTGGAAGCCATATACTCAGAGAGCCGTTCCACCCGCATCTGATAATCTCCTGGGAACTCCTGCCGGAGCTTGCCGTATTCCGTGTCAGAGAGAAGAACATTTTCGTATGAGCCATACCGGTGCTGGATTTCCTTCTTCTCTCTTTTATTGATTGTTTCAGTACTTGTTCTATTAGTACTTAATTGCGCGGGATTTTCCGTAACCGGTGTGTCCGTATCCGGATTTACCGTATACGGCTTTTCCGTACACGGTGATTCCGAACACGGCTTTTTCCTTGGCATCTCATAGATCACATACTCCGCTCTGCCCATCCGACCGTTACTCTCACGCTGCTGGTTCCTTTCCAGATATCCAAGACGTTCCAGTTCTTTCAGAGCTGTAAGCACCCCATCTACGCCATCCGGTGTAATCGAAGATAATCCCCGTACCGAATAGTTCCATGTGTCCGGTAAACTAAGCAGCATAGAGAGAAGTCCTTTTCCTTTCAGGCTGAGGCCCTGATCCCGCAGGTGGTAATTGCACATCGTTGTGTAATTGCTGTTTTTCTCAACCCTGAATACCGGCATGGTGCTCACCATCCTTTTTCGCAGGCTCCGTTTTTTTCTTCGGACATTTGCGCGGACGATCTTCGCTGTCCTCCCGTCGATGGTATTTGCCGGTATCCTGCATCATGCGTTCAAACGCCTGAAGGCGTCCCTCTGTAAAAAGCGTCATTCGATCACACCCCATTTCTTAAACAACTTGAAGAGATGATTCTTTCCCTTGCAGGTCACTCTCGTCTGCTGCACCAGTTTTCCGCTTCTGCCGTAGCAATCCCGGACAATAAAATAGCCCCTTGCAGATTTGTCTGCAAAAGGCATCAGCCAGCCGCTTGGACTGCGGTACAGATAGCGGTGATCCAGTAAGAGAGCTACTGCCGTCTTCTCTGGGATTCCGATTTCCTTACAGAAATTCCGGATGCAGGTGCAGTCCTCCGAATTCACAAAGGTATCAAAGTAGTCTGCCTTGGGCTGTGCCGCATCCAGCTGTTTGCGGATGCCTTCAAGCTGCTCCCTCTCGGCTACAAGCTCCTGCGCCAGGGTGTAGATGACCTCCGGGTGCTGAATCGCCTGATCCAAAATGGAATCGCTCATATACACACCATGCTTTCGGATGGACGGGAGAACTTCATCAAACACCCAATGTTCAAATCGTTCTGCCGATGGCAGCTTGCTGTGAACGATCAGCCGGTAAACATCGCCTTCTGTGATAAAGGAGATTTCAACGACCTGCTCTCCAGCATCTCCATACTGATTCACCTTCTGAACGACCCCCTCGCGTTTCGTTAGGGGGCCTCTGCAATGGCGTTTCACTGCGGCGTAGGGATTCACATACCCCAACGCTTTCGCCACATCGCTTGCACAGAAGAAGGTCTTGCCCGCCTCTTGCAACACGCGGATCGAACCAAACTCCTGGTTCTCAAACACCTCCATCATCTGCCTCGACTGTCCGCCATGACTGCCCACATCGGTGTCATGGGTCTTCTGATTGAAATCCGTCATACCTGTTACCTCCTACTCAAATTTGTCTCGCCGGATTTCGGGCGAAAAAAATAGAGCCTCGACCCATTCTCGTTTTCAAAGAATGAGCCAAGGCTCTATGTAACAGGATACCTGATATTATTTTTTTGCAGAATTCGTCAGAACTCGCCAAACGATCCTGACACTGTTTTTCATTCCGTTTCAGCCGGATTTTTATCAAAAATCTGTCAAGGATATGGGGCTAATTTCCCCTCCAAAATGGCCTTCTGTAAACCCATTTTCCCACCCATTAGGCTCAAAAATAGGCCGTAAACCCATGGTAAACCCATCAAAATGGGCTAATTTGAAGTCAAATTTCCTCAAATTTCACCATCGGAATCAGGTGATTTTAGGCATAGAAAAAGCCCGGAAAATGGCGTATTTCCGGGCTTTTTTAGCATTATTAAGCTGTAGATTATCGCTTGCTGAACTGAGGTGCGCGACGAGCGGCTTTGAGGCTGTACTCACCTGACCTTGATCCGAAAAGTCCAGTATTCATGCAGGTTTTCGGGCTTCCCTCTCTCAGTAAACCCATAGGTAAACCCACGAAATCGCGAAATTTTTGGTGTAGTTCAACGCAGCCCGAATGCTGCATTCACAACGCTGCTCAATTCCTCAGGTTTATTATGTGTTCTCCTCCTATCTATCTTCATACACAAAATCCAAGAACAGCGTGTCATGCAAAAGAGCCGCAGTCAGCACAAATAATTTTTGTGTAGCAAGCAATGACGGAGAGGGTGAGGATGCTAACAATCAAGCTATTTTCTAATTATATCCCAAAACCGGAAATGCCGCTCTGGGCTGAAAAGCTCGGAGCGGCATTTCTGGTTTCCGGCTTGCATTTCGGGCAGTGTTTTACTACAATAAAGGCACGAATGATTGGGAAAAGGAGCGGTTTTATGTCCAGCAGAGCCTTGCAGATCGTGACCCAGTTGAGCAATGCCCCCGAACAGACGATGACTTCGCAGGAACTGGCGGAGCGGATCGGTGTCAGTGCGCACACCATCAAGAATGAGATGCCGCAGGTGGCGCAGATCCTGAATGAGAATGGTGCCCGGCTGGTTTCCCGGCGGCATAAGGGTTACTATGTGGAAGTTCTGGACCCGGAAGCGTACGATACTTTTTCGGCTGTGACCAGCATCCGGCAGATGCCGGGCAGTATGCTGAACGCCGACCGGGAAAGCCGGGTGCGGTATCTGTCCCGGCGCATCATCTCCACGGAAACCGGCATTAAGAAGGAACAGCTGGCCGATCAGCTTTTTCTCTCGGCTTCGGCATTGCGGGAGCCGCTGAGCATGGCGACCCGCCTGTGTGAGAGCTTTGGCCTGCGGATCGTCTCACGCCCCGGCACCGGAATGCGGGTGGAAGGAGAAGAGTACAAGCGCAGGCTGGCACTGACCGAAGTCTCCGGCGTGCATTTCCACAAGGAAACGCTGGATTGCAGTGACCCGGACAGTGCATCCTGGCTCAGCTGCGGATACGAAGAGCGGCAGGATATCCGGCATACATTTCTGAAGATCCTGCGGGAAAGCCCGATCTCCCTGCGGGACAGTGCGACCCAGCGTGTGGCGGTCTACCTGATCATTGCACGGAACCGGGTGCAGAACGGCCATGAGATCCGGCTGCCGGACCCATGGCTGGAAAGCATCTCCGGAACGATGTTCTATCCGCTGGCACAGTCCATTTACCACACACTGGAGGAACAATACGGGGGCTATGCCATGCCCCGGGATGAGGTGGCGTTTCTGGGCATTCTGCTGTTCAGTATGCTGGATGTGAACCTGAAGCGGGACCCGTTCAGCCTGCATCCCGGCTTTGCAGGGCAGGCGGGACGCTTGCGAGACCGGGTGCTGGTCTACCTGAAGCAGGAGACTGGACTGGATTTTGCGCCCTTGCCAATGGCAAGGGATCTGCTGCAGCAGATCCTATTCAATCTGATCGCACAACATTTCTATGGAACGGACGGCACAATGCAGTATGACTATGTTTATGAACTGCAATTTCTGGATTGCCCGCTCTGTGCGGAACTGAGCCGCCGGGTGATTGAATTTATCCAGACGGTTTATCCGTTCCGGGCAAACCGGTTTCTGCTGGCAATGCTGAGCTGCTATTTCTTCAGCCTGCTGCACGAGATCCGGTATCCCATCCGGCCGCTCCGTCTGTGCTCCACCCATTTTCTGGGAACCGAGTATGCCCGGATCCAGACAGAGGGCCTGAAAGAGCGTTACCCCGAACTGGTCGAAGAGATTACGCCGATGAACCTGTACGAGCTGCGCCGCATCGACCCGGCAGAATGCGACGGAGTGCTGCTGGGAAACGGCGCAGAACAGGAAGAGGGAATAAAGCCCGGCTACCGGTATGATTACCCGGTGGAACTGTTGCTGCTGATCCGGAACGAACGGGACTTTGACCGTGTTTACAACACCCTGCTGGTGGAAGCATACCAGTATCGGCAGCAGCTTCCGCCGCCGGAGAATTATCGTGTAATCCGAAACTTCCAGTATTACACGCCGGAGCAGTTCTTCCAGTATCTGGCGGGGGTACATGGCAGGGACGAAGCCGAACGGCAGACACTTCTGAACCGGTGGATCACACGGGAAAAATGCTGGACGTACCAGTGCGGCGAGGTCGTGGTCGTCTTTCAGGAGGAACAGGGCGCAGAAGGGGAAGAGATCCGACTGGAATTCTACCCGCTGGAAAAACGAGCACTCTGGGGAGAACGGAAGATCCGGGCACTGCTGTATGTCGGCGGCGGACTTCACGACTGGCAGAAGATGAAAGCGCTGAATACACTGCTGTACTCTTTTGTGCGGTACCCGGAAGAACTGGAAGCCTTTGCGGAAGACCCGCCCCGGATGGCGGCGGAATGGCTTCGGCGCTCGTTGCAGACTATGTAAAATCACCAAATCATGGCGCACAGTTTTGAGCAGGGTGTTCAACTGTGCGCCATTTTGAACTTATAAAATGAAATCAAAGCGACTTGAACTTATTCTATAAATCAAAAAGCGTTGAACTCTGTGCAAAATAGAGATAAAATGTGAACATCGAAGGAAAATAATTAGCTTGTAGTCGAAAAGAGGATGCCTGTTATGCTGAAAATCTTTCTCTCGTCCCATGGCTCAATGGCCAGCGGAATGCAAAGCTCGCTGAAGATCCTGATGGGAGAGTGCGAGAATTTGACCGTATTTGATGCCTATCTGGATGAGAGCTGCGTGCAGGATCATCTGGATGCATTCTATGAGACTGTCGGTCCGGAGGACGAAGTGCTGCTGTGCAGCGACCTTTACGGCGGCAGCGTGAATCAGGCCATGTTCACCTATCTGGACCACCCAAACACCCGGCTGGTGAGCGGTGTGAACATGAGCTTCATGATGAATGTTCTGAGCGAGGATACCCTCAGCGACGAACGGCTGGATGAGATCATTGAAGAAAGCCGCGAGTATCTGCGCCGTGTGGAACCGGAAGTTCCTGCGGACACGGCACCGACAGGCAGCGACGACTTCTTCTGATAAAAAGAAAGGATGGAAAACTTATGATCAAATGGGTACGTTTGGATGAGCGCATGATCCATGGCCAGGTCGCCACCAAGTGGAGCCGCACGCTGGGCGTTGACCGCATCGTGGTGGCAGATGATACGGCAGCTGCCAGCGATATCATGCAGAAATCCCTGATGATGGCTGCACCGGCCACCTGCAAGACGGCGATCGTGACGGTGGATAAGGCAGTCTCGCTCTGCAACGATCCCCGTGCAGCCGGTCTGAAGATTCTGCTGATCGTCAGCACGCCGGAAAATCTGCTGCGTGTGGCCAAGGAAGTCAAGGATATCCCGCAGATCAATGTGGGCAATTATGGCCGCGTTGCTCCCAAGCACGGAACGGAAGCCCGCAAGACCTATACCAAGAATCTGTATGCCTACGAGGACGAAGTCGAGGTTCTGCGGCAGGTCATGGCAACCGGGATCCCCTGCAATGTGCAGACCATCCCCGATGATGTTCCGCAGGAACTTTCCAAGGTACTGGGCTGAGCGTGGTGCTCTGCCTGAAAATAAAAAAAAGTACAAGGAGGAAAAATCGCTATGTCAATTACCGCTGCAATCATCTGTGCAGTCGTGTATGCGGTCATCAACTGGCTTGACCCGTACACCCTGTCCTGGCAGTGCCTGAACCGCCCCATCGTGGTGGCACCGCTGGTCGGCCTGCTTCTGGGCGACTTCCAGACCGGCATCATCATGGGTGCTTCGCTGGAAGCAATCTTCATGGGCATCTCCGCTGTGGGCGGCTCGATCCCGTCCGACTGCCTGTCCGGCTCCATCATCGCTGTGGCGTATGCCATTGTGGTGGGCGGCGACGGTGCCATGGAAACCGGTCTGGCTCTGTCCCTGACCATCGGTACCGTGATGACCACCATCAATACCATGCTGATGCCTCTGTGGGCCGGCCTGGCTCCCTACTGGGAGAGACTGGCTTCTGAGTGCAAGCCCAACAAGTTCCGTGCCATTTCCATGGTCGTCAACTTCATCGCCTGCCTGCCCGGTGCGGCAATCATCTTCTTGGGCGTTGCCTTTGGCATCGAGGGTCTGCAGGCTGGTCTGGCTGCCTGCCCCGCATGGGTCATGACAGGTCTGGCCGCTGCCGGTACCATGATGACCGCCGTCGGTTTCGGCATCCTGCTGTCCATGATCTGGTCCACCGATATCGCCGTGTTCTTCTTTGTCGGCTTTATCTGCGCCAAGAGCCTGGGCCTGAGCAGCCTTGGCATCGCTGTGATCGGCGCTGCCATCGCCCTGACCCTGTTCTTCATTGACAAGCGCATCATTGATGCAAAGAACGCTGTGGCCGCTGCCCCCGCTGCGGGTGCTGCTACCCCTGCCAACAGTGAGGAGGATTTCTTCTGATGGAAAAGAAAGTTGTCAGCGCAGAGGAAAATAAGATCCTCAAAAAGATGTTCTGGAACAGCCATCTGGTCTTTGCGAACTTCAACATGACCAAGATGGAAGCCAATGGTTTCACCATGACCATGGCCCCCGCCGTGGAGAGTATTTATGGCGACGATATCGAAGGCAAGAAGGCCGCTTATGCCCGCCATCAGTCCTTCTTCAATACCCACGCAGTCGCATTCAACTTTATCGCAGGTCTGTGCTACGCATTGGAGAAGGATTGCCACGACGGTAAAGTTCCCGGCGAGACCATTGATGCCATCAAGGCTTCTCTGATGGGCCCCACCGCCGGTATGTTCGACTCCATCTTCTTCAACTGCCTGCGTGTCATCGGTGCCGGTATCGCAATCGGTCTGTGCTCGCAGGGCAACATCCTCGGCACCTTCATCTTCATCCTGCTGTACGGTATTTCGCAGTCCCTGCTCAAATGGTTCCTGCTGAAACTGGGCTATACACTGGGCACCAGCTTCATCGACACCGTCTTTAACAGCGGCCTGATGAGCGTTGCGACCCGCTGTGCATCCATCCTCGGCCTGATGATGGTCGGTGCCATGACGGCAACCACCGTGGGCTTCCCCCTGAACTGGACGCTGAACATCGGCGAGACCTCCATCGTGGTCTCCGAGCTGTTTAATGCCATCTATCCGGGCATTCTGAGCTTGGCTCTGGTGCTGTTCATGATGTGGCGAATCAAGAAGGGCAACCGCCCCACACAGCTGATCATCGGTCTGCTGATCTTTGGTCTGCTGGGCGCATTCCTTGGAATCTTCTAAAAAAATCAGATCGCCTGATCCTGCAAGGGGTCCGCAGTCCGGCAGGAGTAAAACGCTTCCTGCCGGACTTTTTTGTAGAAGGAGAACGGATATGACATTGCAAGACCTGATGATGTTGTATGGTGTCACCCTGGGCAAACGGCGCACTGCAAAGCAGAAATATCTTTTTGCCCAGCAGCTCAACGAGAGCCTACCGCCGCTGGGCTGGCCGGTGCGGGTTCAACAGAGGGAAGGACGGTTTTCCAAGATCGAAAACCTGATTGCCGGGGATCTGGCAAATGCAAAGGTCGTCATTGCGGTCCCCTTTGATACGCCGGCAAAGGCGCTGCGGCCCCAGAAATACTATCCGTTCCATCCGGACAAAAATGTTCAGCAGCGGGGGAGAGACCTTGCACTGCAATGCGTGCTGGAACTGCTCTGTTTCGGAGCGGCCTGCCTGATGTTCTGGTCCGGACGGGGAACCGGTGCCATGCTGCCCGGACGCTGGCGGCACTGCTGCTGGCGGGGGTAGGTGTCTGGCTGCTGCTGCCCCATGCAAGCCCCTGCAACTTCAGCCGCTGTTCCGGTGCGGTCGCCACTGCCGTAAAGCTGGCGGAGGACCTGAGCGGTGAGGAGAACATCGCTTTTGCCTTCTGTGACCATGCAGTGGATAACTATGACGGCTTCCGGCTTCTGGCGCAGGAGATGCCAACTGCGGCAACTGTTCTGCTGCTGGACAATTTGACCAGCGGCCCGGCAGTGGCGCTGGCGCACGGCGAGTACCGGAAAGAGGCGGCGGAACAGCTGTGCAGTTTGCTGCCGGAGGATAAGGTCTATGACCGGAACTACCCGGAGGAACAGCGGCAGCGGAATCTGCTGGCGCTCTTTCCCAGAGGGATGATGCTCAGCTGTGGACGAGTGGAAAAAGGCGAATTTGTTGTGGAGAATACCTGCTGTGCACAGGACCATGTACTGGATCTGCCCCGGATGGAGCGGATGGAACGGGCGTTGGCCGATTTTGCAAAACAGGAAGCAAATAAGAAGGAGAACTGAATTATGAAACTGCATTCCAACCGCATTTATACGCCGAAAGGCCCCAAGGCAGGTGTGCTGACTGTGGAAGGCGGCAAGATCACTGCCTTTGCAGAAAATACGACCGACCCCGAAGCCATTGAATACGGCGACCAGCGGATCATCCCCGGCATTTTTGATACTCATAACCACGGCACCTGCGGTTATGATATCATGAATAAGAATGCCCCCCATGAAAAGCAGATCGCATCCGTGAAAGGTTATCTGAAGGGGCTGACAAGTCAGGGCACCGTGAACATCTTCCCGACGGTGTGCGACCCGGATTCCATCCGTGCGGTGGCAGAGGTGGCAAAAGAGGGTGATCAGGACGGTGCAACCATTCTGGGTATCCACAGCGAAGGCCCCTGGCTGAACCGCACCGGTGAAAAAGGCATCCGTACCGGCTGGCCGGAGGTAAGTATGGAGACGGCACATGCCATGGTGGAAGCCGGCGGCGGGTGGCTGCGTCTTGTGGCACTGGCACCGGAGATCCCCGGGATGGACCCCATCATCGAGTATTTCCTCTCGCAGGGCATCACAGTGGCAGCCGCCCACAGTGACAACAACTATAAGCAGGCCATGGCCGCCTATGCCAAGGGCATCAGTGTGGCGACCCATACCGGCAACGTCATGACCGATATGCATCACCGGGACATCGGCGGTCTGGGAGCAGCCCTGACCAATGAAAACGTTACCTGTGAGGTGATCTGCGACGGCCTGCACATCTGCGATGAGATGCTGGGCATCTACTTCAAGGTCAAGAGCACCGACAAATTCATGATGGTCAGTGACTGTACGGCTCTGTCCGGTGCACCGGTGGGCAAGTATGAGGGCATCTTTGAGGGGATGGCCCTGAATGTGACCCCGGAGGGCTTTGTTCTGACCGATACCGGCCGCCTGTGCGGTTCCAGCCAGCCGGTGCTGTTCGACATCAGAAATCTGGTGAACAATGTTGGCATCCCGCTGGAGACCTGCCTGAAGATGGCCTGCCTCAATCCCTGCATCAAGTATGGTTTTGCCGACCGCAAGGGTACCATTGAAGTGGGCAAGGACGCAGATCTGGTGGTCATCAGCGACGATTATCAGGCACAGGTCACCTACGCCGAGGGCCGGAAGGTCTATGACCGCAGCACCGAGGGCAAGATCTTCAATGCGGATTATCTGAACCGATAAGGACAAAGGAAACAGCTATGAGCAAGAAGTTGATCGTAGTAGCCGATGATTTCGGCTTCAGTGAGGCATACAACTATGGTGTCATCAAAGCCTATAAGGAGGGCGTGGTCTGCACCCTCTCGCTGATGAGCAACATGGCCGCCGTCCCCCATGCGGTGAAACTCTGGCAGAGCGAGTGCCCGGAGGTGCCGCTGGTCCAGCACACCAATTTTGTGCAGTACCGCCCCGTCAGCGCCCCGGAAAAGGTGCCCACGCTGGTAAACGAAGAGGGAATGTTCTACCGCAGCTATCTGTGGAAGAGCGAGAATCCCAATGATGCCAAATGCAAGGGCGAAGTTTACCCCAGCTATGAGGACCTGTATACCGAGACCATGGCCCAGCTGGACCGGCACAAAGAACTTGTGGGACATTATCCCCGGCATTTTGAGGGCCACAGCGCCATGACAAGGCCCATGGAGCAGGCGTTCCGGGATATCGGAAAGAAGCTGGGCATCCATAACATGGGCGATACGCTGGCCGAAGAACTGCCGATGAAACCGGCCTGCGAGCTGTTCAGTTTGGGCAACAGCAACGCAATGGAGATTCTGAACCGGGGCAGCCGCCCGGAGGACTGGCTGGAAGACCGCTTCGGCATCCTGAGCTCTCCCTACGAGTACAATATCCTACATTTCCATCCGGGTTATCTGGATCAGTACCTTCTGGACAATACTTCCCTGACCCTGCCCCGCTGCCGTGATCTGGCGACCCTGTGTGACCCGCAGGTTCGTCGCTGGCTGGATGAGCATGAGGTGGAACTGACCAACTTTGATGCCCTGTACGAATAACTGCGCCATTTCCAAGTGATACTTTATCATCCTCCATAGGAACGCCGCTGCACAGAATTGCGACCTGTGCGGCGGCGTTTTCTTAGTAATGGCCTAAACCCTCTCAGCCAAAGTCTTTAACTGAGAGGGTCACCCCCACCCCCCGTCAAATCGCACTAAAAAATAGACTGCATTTGTTACAAATGACAAACTCATGGAAAACCCCTTGATTTTTATATAAGGGGGGTATAATAAAATGCAAAAGAGCACCCCCACAAAACAGAAGAATCGGCAAACCAGCTGGAAGGCTGCGACGCAAAGCTAAAGGGCCCAGACCGGGCAGCCAGCTGCACTTCCCCATAAGTACACCACAGCGTCACACCAGCCTTTCGGGGCAGGTGCGGCTCCTTTTTACATTTGCGGCGGGTGCAGGGAAAAGCGTTTGGGATACTTCATAAGGGAGGAAAAAGTTTATGAAACCAAAACGTGTAGTAAGTTTGCTGGTGGCGGGCTGTATGGCCGTCTCCATGGTGCCTGCTTCGGCGGTCACGGCGTTTGCGGAAACGGTGGGGAATACGTCTGCCTTGGCTGTGCTGGCACAAAATGCAGCAACAAGCGGCCCTTGCGGTGCAGAAGATCAGACGGAAAGTGTTTCTTGGGAAGTGGAACAAAACAATACGGCTGCGGAGAATCCTACATATACACTGAGCATCGAAGGTTCAGGTGCAATGGCGGATTACAATGCAATCACAGATGATGGAACAGTTGAAGATGACGGAACGGCTAAGAATTATACAATCATAACCCCGCGTGAAAACGCGGGGTTATGATTTGTCCATTTTTCGTGGATGCCCCAAGCGGCTAGATATCCGTAGCAACTCCGAGTTTTCGAC
>OJNV01000757.1_pt1 | contig 17935 bp, 9 predicted proteins | sample 1597961 | NCBI WGS metagenome assembly OJNV01 (sample SAMN01915220, study PRJEB22387) | human gut metagenome | isolation source: stool | host: Homo sapiens | place: USA
GAGCGGATGGGCGAGATGGAGAACATGACACCGGTAGTGCATTGGCTGTCCGTACTCTTCCATAACGTAGTTTGTTATATCTACAAGGTTGTTGATCGAACGGATTCCCTGTGAAGCAAGTCTCTGCTGCATCCACTTTGGTGAAGGTCCGATCTTCAGGTTCTTGACAACCCTTGCTGTGTATCTAGGGCAGAGGTCAGGATCCTTTACCTCTACTGATATATAGTCATTGACGTCCTCGTCATTTCCTGTCTTTGTTACCACTGGTGGGTAAAATGACTTGTCAAATGTAGCTGCTGCCTCTCTTGCCATACCGATCATTGAGAAACAATCAACTCTGTTGGATGTGATCTCGTATTCGACAACAACATCGTCAAGTCCAAGTGCCTTCACAGCGTCATCGCCCGGCTTCACACCTGACTCCACCGGGAATACATACACGCCATCCTCCGGTGCTTCCGGATAGAAGTCTCTTGATGAACCAAGCTCCTCTATACCGCACATCATACCATTTGACTCAACTCCTCTGAGCTTACCCTTCTTGATCTTGATTCCGTCAGGGTACTCATTGTTGTCGCCGTGTGCTGCCGCAACCTTACCACCGTCAAGTACAAGTGGGATGAGATCATTGACCTTTACATTCTTTGCTCCGGTCACGATCTGAAGAGGCTCCGCCTGTCCAACATCTACCTGACATACTACAAGCTTGTCCGCATCCGGATGCTTCTCCATAGTGAGAATCTTGCCGACAACAATCTTGTCAAGATTCTTATCCTTCTGTTCGTAACCCTCTACATGTGATCCTGAGAGAGTCATGGCGTCTACAAACTCCTGAGCTGTCACGTCCAGATCAGGAACATATGCCTTTATCCATGAAATTGGTGTATTCATCTATTTGTCCTCCTATTTATCATTGAACTCCAGCCATGCAAAATTTGCCTTCGGCAAATGGCTGGAGCTGCATGTCAAGTTTTCACAGAAAACTTGACACATACTTAAAACTGGTCTAAGAATCTCATGTCGTTCTCGTAAAGAAGTCTCATGTCATCTATCTCATACTTGAGAAGTGTTACTCTCTCAAGTCCGATTCCAAATGCAAATCCTGAATATACCTCAGGATCTATTCCACAGTCGCGGAGAACCTTTGGATGAACCATACCACAGCCAAGGATCTCTATCCAGCCGCTGCCCTTACATACTCGGCATCCCTTGCCGCCGCACTTGAAGCATGTGATATCACACTCTGCTGAAGGCTCTGTGAATGGGAAGTGGTGAGGTCTGAACTTGACCTTTGTGTTCTCACCGAAGAACTCCTTTGCCCACTGCGCCAGTGTTCCCTTGAGGTCAGCCATGGTGATTCCCTTATCTATTACAAGTCCCTCTACCTGATGGAACGATGGTGAATGTGTTGCATCTACCTCATCAGCTCTGAATACTCGTCCAGGTGAGAGGATTCTGATCGGAAGATTGCCCTTCTCCATGATTCTTGCCTGAACAGGTGATGTCTGTGTACGAAGGAGGATATCCTTTGTAACATAGAATGTATCCTGCTCATCCTTTGCAGGGTGATTTGCAGGAATGTTCAGCAGCTCAAAGTTGTACTTGTCATACTCTACCTCTGGTCCCTCAACTATCTCGTAACCCATACCGATGAATACTCTCTCCAGATCTTCAAGTGCTATCTGGTTTGGATGTCTGTGTCCTGTAAGCTTCTTCACTCCTGGAAGAGTTACATCTATGGTCTCTCTCTTCATCTTCTCTGCACGGAGTGCCCTGTTGATGGACTTTGTCTTCTCATCAAGGGCTGTCTCGATGGCCTGACGCGCCTCATTTACCATCTGGCCTACCTTTGGTCTGTCCTCCGGTGCTACATCCTTCATGCTTTTGAGAACCTGTGTGAGTTCTCCCTTCTTACCGAGTATCGCCACCTTCACATCGTTAAGTGTCGATACAACCTCTGCGCTCTCGATCTTGGCAAGAGCCTCTGCCTTGATGGCTTCCAACTTGTCTCTCATCGTGTTTCTCCTTTTTCTATTTATAGGGATTTCAATGTGGATCCTATATTAATTACTTCCATATATAAGTCACGGAATTGCCCGACTACGGCTTCCGCAATTCCTACAGTAATTCGCGCTCCGCCCTATCGGGCTATGTGCTCATTCCTCTTTTGGGCGTTTACCGGGATTGCTCCGCGCTGCGCAGCCGCTTGTCACCCTGTAAACGCAAAAGTCCCTAGCATGTTATACATACTAGGGACGAATTATATCCGCGTTACCACCCTGATTCCAGACACTCTATGTATCTTGTCCATGTCTGACTCTCATTAGACATTTGTCGCACGTCACACGCCACAACCTACACAGACCAACATCTGTCATCTGATAAAACAGATATCTTCAATCCTTCAGCCGTGGTGGCTCTGATGTGAAATTAAATACGCACTCTTACCTGACCTGGCTTTCAGCCGCTGACCCGGTCTCTCTGATGGTGACATACGTATCTTTTGCATCGTCACTGCCTGTAGAGATAATATACCTACATGTGGGTGTTAGTCAACATCTTTTTTGTCATACTGTCATGATCAACAACAATTCAATTTTCAGAAATATTATATAACTTGATTGTGAAAATAAACCTTACGAGTACCATACTCCTATTTAATCATCTTCCCGTTTCTTTTTCTTTATTTGTAAAGCAATTGATGCCAAAAGTAATATCCAGCCTATCAATAAGATTATATAAAACATCACCTTACCCAAATCTCCTTTTAAGATAAAATCGATTGCAAACAAACATGCACTAAGTACTAACAGAAGTATAGCTTTTTTTTCTCTCATATATTTTCTCCTTTTTATATCAAAATCGATTTATATCTTTCACTCTTTATTTTCTTTGTATCTGCAAGTCTTCCTTTACTATTATACGTAAGTAAATAAATATCAAATCCATCTTTACTGCTATTTGTTACATATTTAAATCTATACCCCCAGTTTTCAATAGCAGCAGACCTAATATCAGTACTTCCATAGTTACTTATTATATCTGAAAGAAGCGTAGACAATGTATACACTGTTGCTAGACTTGCTGTGACTGCCCCCTTAGTTACAAAAATATCAATTGCCACCCCACCAGAATAGGAGGCTTTTATTTCATTTATCTACTTCTACATCAACTTCTTCGTCCATATTTAAATGTCGATTTTTTCGCATCCGCCTCTTCTCCGCACGCTTTTTCTTCCTCTCAAGTCGTCTCTTCTTACGCCCGGCCTTGTGCGCACGCCTTCTTATTCCCCGGATTCCATTATCCATGAATTTGTTGATCTCCGCGCCTATCAGCATGACGTACATACACATGTAAAGCCACAGCGCAAGCAATATCACACTTGCAAGGCTTCCATACATATATGTGTTGATTCCCACTATATTGATATAGCTTGATACACCAAATGACAAAAGCATCCAGAGTATGGTCGTAAATGCAGCTCCCGGCACAGCGGTCTTGATCCTCACCCGCTCAACCGGCAATGCCCAGTATGCCACGATCATAACCCCAAACAAAACCGTAGGGGCAAATGCTATCTTGACGATCGACAGGATATTCGCAACGGTATCCACCAGTTGGAATCTCTCCACCGAATCCAGCCGCACCAGCATTTTTGACACAACTACATCGCCGAGGATATATATGACCATAACCGCCACCAGCATCACACAGAATATCAATGTATACAGAGTGTGTATCGCTCTTCTGAGGAAATAATTGACGCTGTCCTCCTTGCCTGCCATGAAAGTGAGTCCGCGGCCTATAGCCATTGTTCCCTTTGACGCCGACCACACTGTGAGCAATATGGTTACTGTGGTGGCAAGCAGTGAACTCTTGCTGTCGAAAATCTCTGCAAACATGAATTCAAAATTGGAATTGATCTCCTCCGGGAACAGTTCCTTTATTATCTCCAACACCTGGGTCTCTGTGAATGGCAGATATTTGACAAATGTAAGCAGCGTCATCGCCAGTGGAAACAGTGACAGTAGCAGGAAAAAAGCAGACTGTGCCGCAAATGCCGCCACCTGATCCTTATTCATCTCTGCCATAAACAATCTGACTTTATGGTATATGAGCACTATGCGCTTCTTTAACTTCATAATTAGTGATTCTCTCCGTTACTTTTCAACCGAACTGAGAACTGCTCCGTTGTAATAATGGCTTATTATCTGCGCTGCAGTATATCCCAGCTTTGCCAGTTCATTTGCACCATTCTGACTCATTCCGACTCCATGTCCGTATCCGCCGCCCTTAAGTGTGTAGAGTCCTGTGTCATTATCCTTCTTTACATAGTAGAAATTACTTGGAACGCCTGTCCAGCCCGTGAGCTCTGATCCATCCTGCTCTGTTATAGCCTTGCCATCCGTGGCGAACAGAACTCGGATATTGCTCTGGCCGCTGACTACCACGCTTCCCTTGTCGCCTGTTATCGTAACTTCCTTCACAAGTCCACTGTCATCTCTTCCCGTCACCATTATTGACTTGATCTTGCCAACCGATGTCGCAGACACATCCGAGCATCTTGAAAGGCCGGTCTCAACCGCATTTCTCATCTCATCTTCTGTGTATGTAACCGTCCACCTGTACATAGGAAGATTTCTCTCAACCACATCTGTGTCTGTCTTGCCATCCATGAAATCCCTGAATGCCGCTTCATCGCTGAAATATGGGATGTCCAGCGCCGTATTCTGAATACGTGTACAGGTATATGGCATGCTTCCGCCCCACACCTGGTCACTCGTGGTAGTCGTTCCGCACGATGTTGAGAAATATACAGCATTTATGATCTCTCCGTTATATGTAGGTACAATTCCGGATGTGGACTGGACTGCATCTATGGAATTTCCCGTCTCAGGGAAGTTATTGTAGACCTGGCACGATGTTGTGTCATCAAGGTCTGCATTGTATCCCCTGTAGTTACTTCCAAGCTTTCTATATGTAAATCCTCTGGCGCAGATTGCCATAGCCTTGAGCGCCTCCGGGCTGTAGCTCGATGAAACCTCACTTGACACTACCCCATACAGATACTGTTCTATATCTACCTGATTGATGATCATGTATCCCGACGAATCCTTTGTTATCTCAAGGGCTCCGTGATACCTCGGGGTGCCGCTTGATTTGCTGAGGCTCGATACTGTTATCATTCCATCCGAACTCTCAGGCTCAACTATGATGGATGAGGCCTTGTTGTCGCTACCAAGTGATACAAATTCATCCGCCTTGTAGGTTTTCTTCTTGCCATCGCTCGTCACGTTAAATCCTGTACTGCAGGTAAATTCCACATAGCTCTGATAATAATCTCCGCCATTTGTCAGGATGACTCTGACACTGTTCTCCATACCGGATATAACTACTGACGATCCGCCATAGCCGCTGCCCCCGCTGGTTCTGTCGGTGCCGGACGAGCTGCTGCCTTTATCCTCTTTCTTCTTTGAAGCCACAGTTCCTGCTCCCTGAATTGTGTAGTCATACTCCGCGATCTCTGTACTGTCCGTGTCGGCTTCAACATATTGCTTCAAATCTCCCACCGGATCATCCGGAGCTTCTATAACTATGGTCTCCACTGAATTGCCATCGTTGTTATCATCAGTCTCTTCGCCTACTCTGTTTTTACCTGTTATCATCATATATCCGACAACACATACCAGAATTATAGTTATGAAACTCACTATCTTAAAATTCTTATTGTATTTGATCTTCTGATACCATTTCTTCCTCTGATCTATTCGCATTCCCCTGTCTCCATTTCTCCGCAAATATATCCACATACAGAGAAAAAGCAGCATATACATGCTGCTTCTTCATCTTGTGTAATAAACTGAAATGCGCCCTTGCTTTTGAGTCCTAGCAGCGCTAGGTGGGCAACCGCAATTGTATATCTGCCTTCCACTAGAACTTATATAACGAGGCTTGACTTCAATAACAATGATATAGGAATCCCGTTTATTCAAATGTAGGTTCAAAATCACAAGAGACTTAATACATCTCAGCTATGAGCACATTATACCTTACCTTTACATCTCTTGCAAGAATTTTTCACGTGAACTTTAACCACTATAATTGACATTATATGCCTTCTTGAAATACCAATCTTACCTGTGTTAGAATGTAGATACTTATGGGAATTTATAATTATTTCCAAACATGAAAGGCAGGTGTTCACCAAATGGATAAAACCAGCTTACAAATGTTATTCGGCGTATTGCTCGGAGTATTTCTGCTTGCACTCATAGTCATGACTGTGGTGTATGTCAGAAGAAAGCTTGCCGATAAGCGCGAGGAGGCACTGAGAGATCTCGATCTCATGCAGGAAGAGGCTATCAGGGAGGAACAGAGCCAGAGCAAGGGGTACTGGATAAACCGTGATGACATCGAGGACGAGAATCAGGCTCATCTGCTCCGTTACTACCACTATTTCGATAATATCGATGAATGTATCCACGATCTCATAGTTGAGATGTATGACTGTGGATTTGTCAGGACAGAAGAGATATTTGTCGCAGCATACGGTGAGGAAGCACTCACACCTGATTCATTCATTTACATGACAGATGCTGACTGTGATCTGGAAAAGGCAAAGGCTGCACTTCCGCCTGTCAGTGAGAAGAACCAGAAGATCATCTATGACCTCTGGTGCTCATATGTCGAAAAGCTTCTGGACACTGTTGAGATACACACAACCGATGCCAACAAAGATATAATCAAGGACGCACTTATGGTTTATGGCCGCAAAAAGATAACCATACTCCTGCGCAGTCCAGAATAAAATAAAACCTTTCAAAGGAGATTTACAAAATGAAAGATAACTGTATAGTAGCTCAGTCAGGAGGTCCTACCGTAGCGATAAATGCTTCGCTGGCAGGTGTCATAGACGGAGTTAAGAAAAGCAACAAATTCACCAGAGTTTACGGTGCAATTCACGGGATCCAGGGAGTGCTGGACAATAATTTCATAGATCTGTCCCTCATGGCCCTCTCAAAATTTCCTCTGGTAAATACTCTGGAGCTCTCCCCTGCAATGTACCTTGGCTCATGCAGATACAAGCTTCCTGATTTTGAGGTTGACTCAAAACCTTATGAGATAATATTTGACAGATTTGAGGAATATCAGGTTGCCGCATTCTTCTATATCGGCGGCAACGACTCTATGGATACAGTGGATAAACTCAGCAAATATGCAAATAAGATCGGATCGGATGTGAAGATCGTCGGCATCCCTAAGACCATTGACAATGACCTGTGCCATACCGACCACACTCCGGGATTTGGCTCTGCAGCCAAGTATGTTGCATCCACCATGCTGGAGATTGCCCACGACACTTACATCTACCAGATACCAAGTGTTGTCATCGTGGAGATCATGGGCCGTGATGCAGGCTGGCTCACCGCTGCATCCTGTCTGGCAAGAAATGACTACAGTCCTGCTCCTCATCTCATATATCTTCCTGAGGTAGACTTCGATGAGGATCAGTTTATAGAGGACATCAAAAATGTATTAAAGACTTCAAGATGTGTCATCGTGGCCGTATCTGAGGGTATACATGATAAGGATGGCAACTACATCAGCGCAACTTCTGCTGTGGCAGACAAGTTCGGACATGCCCAGCTCAGCGGAACCGGCAAGGCTCTCGAGAGTCTTGTTAAGGACAGAATGGATATAAAGGTTCGTTCCATCGAGCTCAATGTCCTCCAGAGATGTGCAGCGCATATTTCCTCAAGGACAGATATCAACGAGTCATTTGCACTTGGCCAGGCTGCTGTAAAATACGCCGCCGAGGGAATGACTGCTGTTATGTCCACGATCAAGCGAGTTTCTAACGATCCATACCAGTGGATCATTGAACCTGAGAATGTATCTCTCATCGCCAACCAGGCTAAGACAATTCCGCTTGAATGGATCACACCTGAGAAGAATGACGTCACACCTGAGATGGAAGCATATCTCAGACCTCTTATAATCGGCGAGGTTCCCCTTCAGTACAAGGATGGACTTCCTATGTACCTGCCGGTAAACCACCTGCTTTAAAGAATAAAATATCCCTAACACCTCAATATCTGTGGTATTAGGGATATTTTTTATAATTCACTCAGGGAACGAACCAAATACGTCTATCCTTTACTGTAGATTAGTGTATCCGAGCAGCAGCTCTTCTACTGCCATGGCGGCCTCGCGGCCTTCGCGTATGGCCCATACGACCAGTGACTGGCCTCTGTGCATATCTCCGGCTACGAATACCTTTGGAACATTTGTTGTATATGAGTTTGGACATGGAGTCTTGACATTTGTTCTCTCGTTGAGTTCCACGCCAAAGCTCTCTGCCACATATGTCTGACATCCGAGGAATCCGGCTGCGATGAGTACCACATCACAGTCAACGATATACTCGCTTCCCTCTATCTCTGTCATAGTCATTCTTCCTGTCTCAGGATTCTTCTTCCAATCGAGCTTCACACACTTGGCTGCCTTGACATTTCCGTCCTTGTCCTTGATGAATTCCTTGACTGTAGTCTCATATATTCTAGGATCATGTCCGTATACTGCTATTGCCTCCTGCTGACCGTAGTCTGTCTTGCAGATCTTCGGCCATTCTGGCCATGGATTGTCTGGTGTTCTTGTATCAGGTGCCTTTGGCATCATCTCAAGCTGTGTAACGCTGACAGCGCCCTCACGGACTGCTGTTCCCACACAGTCATTTCCTGTATCACCACCACCGATGACCAGAACATTTTTTCCTTTGGCAAGTTCATATGGAACTTTGGCAAAATCAGAGTCCAACAGCGCTTTTGTTACCTGTCCCAGGAAATCTACTGCGAAATAAATTCCTTTTGCATCCCGTCCCGGAACTTTAATGTCTCGTGGATTGGATGCTCCGCAGGCAAGGATGACGCGGTCGAACTGTTTCAGAAGTTCTTCTGCTTTGATGTCCTTTCCTACGTTTACATTTGTAACGAATTTCACTCCCTCTTCTTCCATAAGATGGATTCTTCTGTCAACAACAGCTTTGTCCAGCTTCATGTTAGGGATACCGTAGCGGAGAAGTCCGCCTACACGGTCTTTTCTTTCAAATACAGTTACACTGTGACCTCGTCTGTTCAACTGCTGAGCTGCTGCCAGTCCGGAGGGACCGCTTCCGATGACTGCGATGGATTTACCTGTACGCACTTCCGGGATCTGCGGAGTTACCCATCCGTTCTCGTAGGCTGTCTCGATGATCGCACGTTCATTTTCTTTTGTGGAGACCGGTTCTCCGTTTAAATTACAGGTGCAGGCTGCTTCACAGAGTGCAGGGCAGACACGTGAAGTAAATTCCGGGAAGCTATGTGTCTTGCTCAGTCTTAAGAATGCCTGTTTCCAGTTGCCTGTATAAACCAGATCATTTGTCTCAGGTACAAGGTTGTGCAGAGGGCAGCCGGATGCCATACCGCCGATCATCATACCTGACTGGCAGAACGGGACACCGCATGCCATGCAGCGTGCGCCCTGAAGTTTCTGTTTTTCTTTATTTAAAGGTGTCCTGAATTCTTTGAAATTTGCAATGCGGACCTTTGGCGGCAGAACCTTTGCCGTCTCTCTTTTATACTCTAAAAATCCCGTAGGTTTTCCCATGATTTCCTCCTTTTCGCCGCACCAACCGCGGCAATACTGGTATGGCCCACGCCACCTTTTTATTTATTCTAAAAGATGACGGGGCAACATTGATAAGTTCACACGATATATTCAATTATTATCAATGTTTAGCGCCAATACTTTCATAGAACGCTTCCATCTGTGCCTGCTGACTGTTGAGTCCTTTTTCTTCCAGTTTCGCACTTAAAGTGATCATCTTCTTGTACTCATTCGGAATGAGTTTCTTAAAGTGCGGCAGATAATAATCAAAGTCAGCCAGAACTTTCGCACCAAGTTTGGAGCCTGTTGCTTCTACATGAGCTTCAATCAGGTCGCGAAGTTCTTTTTTGTCATATTTGTTTTCCACTTTTTCGATGGAAATCATGGCTTTGTTCAGGTTCTTGTAAAGAACATTATCCACATCCAGTACATATGCGATACCGCCGCTCATACCTGCTGCAAAGTTCTTGCCAGTCTTACCAAGTACGACTACGCGGCCACCTGTCATATATTCACAGCCGTGTTCTCCTACGCCTTCTACAACTGCAGATGCACCGGAGTTACGGACTGCGAAACGCTCACCTGCAACACCATTGATAAATGCGGTACCGCTGGTTGCACCGTAGAGGGCAACGTTACCTACGATAATGTTCTCTTCTGCTTTGTATGCAGCTTTCTCCGGAACTTTCAGAATCAGTTTACCACCGGAAAGACCTTTTCCGAAGTAGTCGTTGCTGTCGCCGGTCAGTTCCAGTGTCAGACCTTTCGGAATAAATGCACCGAAACTCTGTCCGCCGGCACCGTTGCAGTGTACAGTGATAGTGTCATCTGCAAGTCCGTCTTTGTTCTTTCTTGTGATCTCTGCACCAAGGATGGTTCCGAATGTACGGTCAATGTTTGTCAGGTTTACAGAAAGCTCTGTTTTCTGACCTTTATTGATGGCATTTACGCATTTCTTAACCAGAACCTTTTCATCCATGGTCTTTTCCAGTTCGAAGTTATATACGGCTTTCGGGTCAAAAGTAACTTTCTGGTCTTTGCCTGCGAACGGATTGTTCAGGATTGCACTTAAATCTACTTTACCCTGATGTGGTTCTGGTACATTGTCTGTCTGAACCAGAAGATCTGTACGTCCAACCATTTCGCTGACTGTACGGAATCCCAGTTTAGACATATACTCTCTTAATTCCTGTGCGATAAAGCGCATGAAATTCTCTACATATTCCGGTTTACCTTTGAATCTCTTACGAAGTTCAGGGTTCTGTGTTGCCACACCAACCGGGCAGGTATCCAGGTTACATACACGCATCATAACGCATCCCATGGTTACAAGCGGAGCTGTTGCAAAACCAAATTCCTCGGCACCCATTAATGCTGCGATCGCAACGTCACGACCACTCATAAGCTTACCGTCTGTCTCAATGCGGACACGGTTTCTCAGACCATTCTTGAGCAGTGTCTGATGTGTTTCTGCAAGTCCAAGTTCCCATGGAAGTCCTGCATTGTGGATAGAACTTCTCGGAGCTGCACCTGTACCTCCGTCATAACCAGAGATCAGGATCGTCTGTGCACCGGCTTTTGCAACACCTGCTGCAACTGTACCGACACCTGCTTCAGATACCAGTTTGACAGAAATATCTGCATATTTATTTGCATTCTTAAGGTCATAGATTAACTGTGCCAGGTCCTCGATAGAATAGATATCGTGGTGCGGTGGCGGGGAAATCAGGCTGACACCAGGTGTGGAATGACGGGTTTTGGCAATCCACGGATATACTTTCTTTGCAGGAAGATGTCCACCTTCACCAGGTTTTGCACCCTGTGCCATCTTGATCTGGATTTCTCTTGCAGATACAAGATAACGGCTGGTTACACCGAAACGTCCACTGGCAACCTGTTTGATCGCGGAGCATCTGTCATCGCTGCTTCCTGCGGAATCCAGTCTTTCGTCACTTTCACCGCCCTCACCTGTATTGGATTTTCCATGAAGGTGGTTCATGGCGATCGCCAGTGTCTCATGTGCTTCCTGTGAAATAGAACCATAGGACATGGCACCTGTCTTAAATCGTTTTACAATATCATCTACGCTCTCCACTTCTTCAAGTGGAACCGGAGTCTCAGCAAACTTAAAGTCCAGAAGTCCTCTTAAGTTTCCGTGGTTTTCTTTATCCACCAGATCTGTGTACTGTTTGAACAGATCGTAGCTTCCAGTCCATGTGGACTGCTGCAGAAGATGAATAGTCTGAGGATTGTAACGATGTTCCTCTCCCTGGCTTCTCATCTTGTGTGCGCCTACGCTGTCCAGAGTCAGGTCTGTAGGAAGTCCTAACGGGTCAAATGCTTCTGAGTGAAGCTTCTCTACATTCTCTTCGATGTCTTCCAGTGTGATTCCGCCTACACGACTGACTGTACCAGTAAAGTATTTCTCGATCACATCTGAGGAAATACCGATTGCCTCGAAGATCTGAGATCCCTGATAAGACTGGATGGTGGAAATACCCATCTTGGAAGCAATCTTTACAATACCGCTGATGACTGCATGATTGTAGTCATCTACTGCTGCATAATAGTCTTTCTCCAGCATATGACTGTCGATCAGTTCATGAATGGTCTCAAGGGCAAGGTACGGGTTGATGGCACTTGCACCGTAACCAAGTAAGGTTGCAAAGTGATGTACTTCTCTTGGCTCACCGGATTCCAGGATAATTGCAAGGGAGGTACTCTTTTTCGTCTTTACCAGGTGCTGATGAACTGCGGATACTGCCAGAAGTGACGGAATCGGCATATGGTTTTCATCTACTCCTCTGTCTGAAAGAACAAGGATGTTTGCACCCTCGCGGAATGCTTTATCTACTTCTACGAAAAGACGATCAATAGCTCTCTCAAGCTTGGTGCTCTTATAATATAAGGTAGAAACAACTGCTGTCTTGAAGCCCTCATGCTTGAAGCTCTTGATTTTCATCATATCTGTATTTGTCAGGATCGGGTTATTAATCTTTAATACCTGACAGTTTTCCGGTTTCTGCTCCAGCAGGTTTCCGTCTTTACCTACATAAACACTTGTGCTGGTAACGATTTCCTCACGGATTGCATCAATCGGAGGGTTGGTAACCTGTGCAAAGAGCTGTTTAAAGTAGTCAAATAATGGTCTGTTCTGTTTGGAAAATACTGCAAGCGGGGTATCCACACCCATAGCTCCGATGCTCTCTGCTCCGTTTAACGCCATGTTTCTGATGGAAGTACGGTACTGCTCATAAGTATAGCCGAATGCTTTCTGCAGACGTGCTCTCTGCTCAGGTGTATATTCTTCCGGTCTTTCGTTAGGAATCTTGATGTCTTTTAACTGTACCAGATGACTGTCCAGCCATTCACCGTATGGCTGCATTTTTGCATAGCCCTCTTTCAGTTCATTGTCATCGATCACTTTTCCCTTTACAGTATCTACAAGAAGCATTTTTCCGGGATGGAGACGCTCTTTTAATACGATCTTCTCTTCCGGAATTGGCAGAACACCTACTTCTGAGGAAAGGATCATATAGCCGTCAGAAGTAATATAATATCTGGATGGACGGAGACCATTTCTGTCAAGGACTGCACCCATAACATCACCATCAGAGAACAGGATAGATGCAGGTCCGTCCCATGGCTCCATCATAGTTGCATAGTACTGATAAAAGTCACGTTTTGCCTGGGAAATGGTGTCATTGTTTGCCCATGGTTCAGGGATTGTGATCATCACTGCAAGCGGAAGTTCCATACCGCTCATTACCAGAAATTCCAGTGTATTGTCAAGCATTGCAGAGTCGGAACCGTTTCTATTTACAACAGGAAGCACTTTGTGAAGCTGTCCCTCCAGATATGGTGATTCCATATTTTCTTCTCTTGCAAGCATCTTATCTGCGTTGCCGCGGATGGTGTTGATCTCACCATTGTGTACCATAAAGCGGTTAGGATGTGCTCTCTCCCAGCTTGGGTTTGTGTTGGTACTGAAACGGGAATGTACCATGGCGATTGCAGATTCATAATCCGGGTTCTGAAGGTCTTCGAAGAAAGTACGAAGCTGTCCAACCAGGAACATACCTTTGTAAACGATGGTACGGCTGCTCATGGATACTACATAAGTATTATCATTACTCTGTTCAAACTCACGTCTTGCAATGTAAAGCATACGGTCAAATGGAAGACCTTTTTCCACATCTTCCGGCTTTTTGATAAATGCCTGCATAATACATGGCATACATTCTCTTGCCTTGTGTCCAAGCACTTCCGGGAATACCGGGACCTGACGCCATCCGAGAAGTTTCAGACCTTCTTTCTCAAGAATAATCTCAAACATCTTCTTTGCCTGTGCACGTTTGATCTCGTGCTGCGGGAAGAAAAACTGTGCGATGCCATATTCTCTCTCATCGCCAATCTCAAATCCCTCTTTCTTACAGGCTTTCTTGAAAAATTTATGGGAAATCTGGAGAAGGATACCTACACCGTCACCAGTTTTGCCTTCTGCATCCTTACCTGCGCGGTGTTCCAGATGTTCTACGATCTTTAATGCATTTGCAACAGTATCGTGGGTTTTCTTGCCTTTGATATTGACAACTGCTCCGATACCACAGTTGTCATGCTCAAATTCAGACCGGTACAGACCTTGCTGTTGCTGCTGTTCTCTCACTTCTTTCATAATCTCCTCATCCTTTCTATTTCTGCTGCTGTTCTTCGCTTATTTTCTTATCGACGGCCGCCTGGATGAATCCTCTGAATAAAGGATGTGCATGATTCGGGCGGGATTTGAATTCCGGATGGGCCTGAGTTCCTACATAGAACGGGTGCCCTGCGATCTCGATCATCTCTACGATATGATTATCAGGGGAAGTTCCTACGATATTCATTCCCTTCTCCTGAAGTTCTTTACGGAATGCATTGTTTACTTCATAACGATGTCTGTGGCGCTCATGGATTTCTTTTTTGCCAAAGAGTTCATAGGATCTGGAACCTTCTGCAAGAATACATGGATAGCTTCCAAGTCTTAAGGTTCCACCGATATCTTCGATATCTTCCTGATCCGGCATTAATGCAATTACCGGATGCTTTGTCTCCGGATTCAGTTCAATACTGTTTGCATCTTCGTATCCAAGTACATGACGGGCGAATTCTACAATTGCCATCTGCATTCCCAGACAGATTCCAAGATATGGAATCTTATGTACTCTTGCATACTGTGCTGCCAGGATCATTCCTTCTGTACCTCTGTTTCCGAAACCACCCGGAACCAGAATACCATCTACATTGTGAAGCTGCTGATCCAGATTTTTCTCTGTCAGTTCTTCGGAATCGATCCAGTCAAGCTCTACCTTGGCTCTGCAGGAAATTCCGCCATGTTTCAGTGCCTCTACTACACTGAGATATGCATCATGAAGCTGTGTATATTTTCCTACAATTGCGATCTTTACTGTTTTATTCGGATTAGCCCGTTTAACAATTGCATCCAAATATTCTACAGCTTTATCATTCTGATTCCCTAGCTTGGCAGCAGCCTCTGCTGCATTTAAATATACCTCAGACAAACGGACTAACGGAACATTATTATAACGTAAATCGCTCAGTCCATCTGCTGGATATTTGTTCAGAAATACAGTATTTGTCCCATATAATTTCTTGAAATCTTTAGTGGTTGGAGCTAAAAACACACCCAAACGTACGTCATCCGGATCTTCATTAAGTAGATCGAGAAATTTTTTAGTGGCAATTATGTCTGCATACCCATCTTCATTATATAAGTAAGCAATACCTTCACGATCTGTCCAGTCTGTGGAACCGGTGATAGCTATTTCAAAAAGCATCTCGTTAGAATGAACTCCACTTATTTTACTCCATGCACCCACATATTCTTCATTCTTCCAAAGTTTATAAGGAGAATTTTTAATGATATCTTCAGCAACATCCAATGATTTTTGATTATCACCTTGAGTTAAGTATACTCTTGATAATAAAGCCTTTGCTGCCCATAAATTAATATATCCCGGGGTAGAAGATTCTGATAGCGCCTTAGAATTTATAGCTTCATTCAAATCTTTAATCACTTGTGTGTAGACCTCAGAAACTGTATTTCTGATTAACTTACTATCTGAACCTAATACTGTGGTAACCACAGGAATACCCAAAGAGTTGGGAGCATCAGGGGCTGTATATGTTTTACCGTATACACGTACCAAATCAAAATGAGCCATAGCCCGAGCAACTTTTGCTTCTGCTGCATATTGGGCAATAATATCCGCAGCCTCTTCTTTATCAGTCAGTTTTCCACTTTCTGCAGCTTCAATAATTCGGTTTGCGCGTCCAATCACAATATAAGGTGTTTGCCAGATACTGGGTGCATTATCAGCTGTTGAATAGGTCATATCATAACATAGCTGAGAACGGCTGCCGGACTTTTCCGTTTGCATATCTTCACCTCGTACCTCACCGTAATAAAACATACGGGCAGCATAATAGTCCTTAAAGTCGGATGTTCCTTTAATTATCTGATACATACCGGCGCGCACAGAAGAAAGGTCAGCACTTGTAGTGACAGCCTCATCTGCTTCGACTTGATCGCCTGGTTCTACATCCAACCAATTGTTTACACACGAAGATAGGCCGATGATTAAAGTAGCACCTATCAATGCTTTATATATTGTACTCTTCATACTTATTTTCTTTTTAGATTATTAAAAACCAATTTCGAGACCAAATGTATATGTTCTTAATGCAGGCATTTCGAAAGTACATAAACCATCTACCGGCATTTCGGGATCAACCAGCAAATCTTTTGATTTCCAAGTCAGCAGATTGTTAGCAGAGAAGTAAACCCTTGCTTTGGAGATACCCATCTTAGACAATAAGCCTTTGGGGGCAGAGAAACCCAATGACAGGTTTTTCAGACGGAGATAGTCAGTGGGCATCAACCAACGTGACGACAGTACACGTGAATTACCGTATTTAAATTTCGGTAATTTAGCATTGTCACCTTCCTGTTTCCACATATCTTCCAATTTATAGTATGAAGGAACTGCGCCATAAGACGTATAAGTACCGCCATTATCGTGTAGCCAAGTTGCATAATCTACTGCCTTCCCTCCTAATGAATAAGTCAGTGTCAGATTAAGGTCAATAAATTTCCATTTTACGAAATTGGTCAATCCTCCCTCTACTTTCGGATCATGATGCCCGACTATTACTTTCTGCGCTTCAGAAGTCAATGTTGTAGTCTCATTGGTTCCATCATTTTTATAATACATCTCATTACCAGTTTTCGGATCAACTCCTGCATATTCAAACATGTAGTAAGAATAATATGGTTCACCTACTCGATGTATTAATGCGCCATCAATCTCATCTGTCTGAATACCATCCAGTTTGACCAGCTTATTCTTATTATGTCCAATGTTAAAAGTAGTTGTCCAGATCAAGTCCTGAGTCTGCATATTTGTTGATGACAGACTAATTTCAACACCTTTATTCTCTAATGAACCTACATTCTGCAAAGTAGTAGGGGCGAAACTTATTGGATCATAATAGCCTGGAACATACGAAATCCGTTTATTCATTAACAAATCATTTGTTTTACGCGTATAATAATCCAAAGTAAGGCTTAAACGATCCCAAAAGGTTAAATCCAACCCAAGATTAAAAGCTTTATTCTTTTCCCATTTCAAATCAGGACTACCAATACCGATAACTCCCATACCTGACTGGCCGTTATAAATTTGTCCGGCTCTATACATATTGATCATATAACTATAAAAAGTACTTGGTTGTGTCCCATTTACGCCATATGACAAACGGAGTTTACCATCTGTTATTACATTTTTTATAGACTCTAAAAATGATTCTTGCATAAATCTCCAAGATCCGGATATTGACCAAAAATTTCCCCAACGATTATCCCTTGACAAACGAGAACTTCCATCACGGCGATAACTAACGCCTGCATAGTATGTATTATCAAAATTATAATTTACACGTCCTAAGAAAGAAGTTAAACGAGATTTATCACGGTTACTATTAGAAGATGTTTCTCCTGCATTTGCTATTTCATTTTTATAGCCAGGATACTGAGAACCATGAGTATATACCCACGAGTCTGTGAAGTCTTCAGTTTCAAAACCAAGTAAAGCATCTAAATTATGCTTTTGAGCAAATGTTTTAATATAAGTCAACTGGGTTTGGGTTGTCAATGTTTCCAATGTTCGGTTATAACGTTGGAATACGCCATTGGAGGAACGTCCGTCATTACTACGTGGATCCCACCATA
>OJNV01000763.1_pt1 | contig 17888 bp, 16 predicted proteins | sample 1597961 | NCBI WGS metagenome assembly OJNV01 (sample SAMN01915220, study PRJEB22387) | human gut metagenome | isolation source: stool | host: Homo sapiens | place: USA
TAAAATATTTAAAATAGGAATGTTGGCGGTGATGGGGTTAATATTATTATATTTTGGTCTGGTAGAGGTAGGTGGAGAAATAGCAACAGTAGATGGAAAGTTCTATTCTGGTTATGAAGCTGTGCAGGTGAATAGGAAAATTACGGAAGAGTTTGAAGGTGAGTTAACAGATAAAAAAGTAAACCAGATTGTTGAAAAATATGGCTTGCCTTCAAAATTAGAGGAAAATATAATTCTGTAACAGGAAGTTTTTACTATACAAATTGTTTTCCCTATGTAGTAAGTAATTATTCATATTATGCAGAAAGTGTATCAATAACCATGAAAAAAGATTCCGAGGGCTACCTTGGAATTGTAAGCGGCCAGGTGAGTGAGTTATCACCCATATTTTTTGTAACAAATGACATTGAACTTATAAGCAATAATCCGGAAAAGTCAGATTTTGAAAATGTCAATGTGTACCTCACGGGACTTGCTTTGGAGGGGAAAATTATTTTACCTGCAAATTTAAATAACAAGCCAGAACAGACCGATTCCGATGTCAACAGAGGAGATCTTTTAGGCCGTGCTTTAAGCGGTGACAGGGACGCAATCACGGAGCTTACCATGGTTGACCTTGATACATATATTGATATAGGCAAAAGAATAAAAAACGAGGACGTATATTCGATTGTATACAGCTCTATGGTTCCTGCGGGACTTGAGTCGGATATGTATTCAGTTGTGGGAAACATTCTGGAAATTGATACATTGGAAAATGATATTACAGGAAATTATCTGTATATGCTTTTGATAGAATGTAACTCAATGGTATTTCATGTGATAATAGACAGTAGTACATTACTTGGTGAACCTGAAGTGGGCAGACGTTTTGTGGGCAGTGTATGGCTTCAGGGCAAAATAAGTATCGACTGATGCCTTGACTTATTCCCGTTCAATTATTATAATGGGAATACAGTTTTGTTCTCTTAGTTAAATGGATATAACAAGTGCCTCCTAAGCACTAGTTGTGGGTTCGATTCCCGCAGGGAACATTGATTTTTTGCAACAATGATCGTGAAAATTCATTGTTGCTTTTTTTATTTTATGGTGCTTGCGTGAAACAAAACACTATATTCCTGCTTGCCAAAAATGCAGACTATACCGTTTCGTATAGCAATAACATCAATGCAGGAACTGCCACAGTTACGATTATGGAAATTGGCTCTTACGAGGGAACCACCGGCACGACATTCCAGATTACATCACGTTCGATCGGAGAGGTAACTGTAGAAAAAATTGGTAAAAGTGCTGTATTTTTCGGGGTGGATGGGTACAACATTTTGTGTGAAAAATAGAATAATAAAATTGTTCCCGAAATTTATTGACTTTGAGAAAAAAATTTGATATATCAGAATCGAACAAAAGAGAAAGGAAATAGCAAACTATGCCGTCAAAGAAAAATATGATGAAAAAGAACTTGGAAAATTTACATCTGAAGGAAAGGATAAACTATGGCTACAGAAAAGTCATTATTATGATGTTAGTCTCAGGTCTGTTTTCTATTGTGGTTATAGGTATGCTATTTGCCAATACGATGCATTATGTACAAAATGTTACTGTTGCAGACCGGGCGGTGAAAATCTGCAGGATAAATGTTAACTCATCAGCGAGAAATATCAGGGAAATGGCATTAAATAATGATACATCCTCTTATGACGGTTATGAGCAGACGGTAGAAGGACTGCTTGCAGAAGTTAATACCCAACTGAAAAATTTAAAGAACTCCGGAGTTATTCCGGATGCGGATTGTGAAGAATACGCATCTGCCCTTACAGACTGGGGAAACATTGGTTATTCCATCATGAAAGAAATCAAAAGCGGTGACAAGGATAAGGCAGTTGATTCAATTCTGAATGATTGTACCCCGGCATTAAATAAAGCCGTAAAAATTGCAACAAGATTAGATGAAATGACCGATGAGGTAAGCAGCCAGGCAGTCAGAATTACGGTTATTTCTGCAGTGGCAGGAATTGTGTGTATTATTATTTGTCTGGTTTTGGTATGGAAACTGGCAATAAAAACAGGCAAAAAAGTACTTGAGTCAATTTTAGTACCATTACGTGAAGTGGAAGCCGTTGCACAGGAATTAACAGATGGAAACCTGCACAGCACGCTGGACTACCATTCAGATGATGAGATTGGAATACTGGCACACAATATGCGCAAATCCATCCGCATTCTGGGAAGCTATGTAGATGATATTGGACGTTCAATGAAGATGTTTGCAGAAGGAAATTTTGATGTGCAGCCGGAAGTAGAGTGGAAAGGGGATTTCGTTGGAATTCTAAACTCCTTTATGTTGTTTGAAGAAAGCATGGCAGAGACAATAAAGGGAATCCAACATGTTTCAGATGAAGTTTCGGGTGCCGCAGATCAGGTAGCATCAAGTTCCAATGACCTTGCGGATGGAGCAACAAATCAGGCAGCAGTTGTAGAAGAACTGACCGCAACAGTCGCAGGTGTTTCTGAACAGGTAGGAAAAAATTCACAATCCGCAAAAGAAATCAGTGGAAGAGTAGACGAACTTGGAAATGCCATTCTGGAAAGCAATGGTAAAATGAGGGATATGGTTGATTCCATGAATGAGATCAACGGGGCATCAAAAGAGATTGACAAGATCATTGCAACAATCAATGAAATTGCGTCCCAGACGAATCTGCTTGCATTGAATGCTTCCATTGAGGCTGCAAGAGCAGGGGAGGCAGGAAAGGGATTTGCAGTGGTAGCGAATCAGGTAAATGTGCTGGCAGACCAGAGTGCCCAGGCAGCAAAGGAATCCGCAACATTGATTGAAACCTCTGTGAAAGCCGTGGAAAAAGGTATGGTGATTGCAGGGCAGACGGCATCACAATTGCAGGAGGTCGCTGAGAATTCCCAGATCATTACAAAAGAAGTCACAAATATTGCAGAAACGTTAGAGACACAGACAACAGAAATCCAACAGATTAATGATGGAATTGAACAGATCAATGATGTCGTACAGACGAATTCGGCAACATCTGAAGAATGTGCAGCATCTAGTCAGGAGATGAGCAGTGAAGCAGAAAATCTGCGTGAAATGATCCAGAAATTTAAAGTTGCAGAAAATAAAAATTAAAAACGGTGCAAAAAATTATTGATGTTGAATTTACATATAAAGTTGTCGCAGGTAGGAACTATAATTTGACTTGTGACATATATAAATGCGGGAAAAGGATGCAATGAGAAAATGTGCGTTATTGGTTTTAAACTGATAACGCACATTTTAAATTATATGAATAGTAATATCATCGCAAAAAAGCATAAAAGTAGAAAAAGTTAAAAATATCGTGGATATAGTGCTAGAATTGTTGAAAAAAGTAAGTTAAAATACAGGAAAACAACAAGTGTAAAGGGGAAATTTTATGGAATATTCAGCAATTTTTCATGATATGGATAAAAGGTTTAGCTATGCAGTTGATAAGGATTTATTTGTGATACGCGTGCAGGTAAAAAAGGATGATATGAAGGAGGTAATCCTTCACTATGAGGACAAGTATATACCTATGGAGCGTAAGGATACCAGAAAGACAGTTCCGATGAAGAAGGTTGCTGTCTCACAGTTTCATGATTATTATGAAGCACAGATAAAGATGCATTTGATCTGTCTGCGTTACTTTTTCGAATTTACGGACACGCAGGGAGAAAAGGTATATTATGGAAATTATGAGTTTGATAAGGAATGCATTACAAACAGGGACAGAATGTTTGACTGTCCGCAGAACCTCCGGGAGGAAGAGATGTTTGAGGTGCCGGAGTGGGCAGCAAACAAGGTCGTGTATCAGATTTTCCCATCCCGTTTTGCAGCAACGGAGCCGGTAGACAAAGAACTGTGGTATAAAGCACCGATTACGCCTATGGATGATCTGCATGGAAATCTCAGGGGAATCATCGAACATATGGATGATATTCAGAATCTGGGAATCGATGTGCTGTATATGACACCTATCTTTCAATCAAATTCGTGCCATAAGTATGATACCACGGATTACTACCAGATAGACCCGTCCTTTGGAACAACAGAGGATCTCAAAGAGCTGGTACAAAAAGCGCATGAGCGTGGTATGAAGGTAGTCCTGGATGCGGTATACAATCATACGGGAAGAGAATTTTTTGCGTTTGCGGATATCCTGGAAAATGGTGAAAAATCCAAATACCGGGACTGGTATTTTATTGATGGATTCCCACTTAAAAGCGAATGGGGAGAGATCCCAAACTTCAAATGTTTTGGTTATTATGGCGGAATGCCAAAGTTAAACCTGAAAAATCCTGAAGTTGAAAAATACATTACGGATGTTGCATGCTACTGGATTAAGGAATGTGATATTGACGGATGGAGACTGGATGTAGGAGACGAAATCAGCCATTTCTTCTGGAAGAATTTCAGAAAGGCAGTAAAGGCAGTGAAGAAAGATATGCTGATCATTGGGGAAATCTGGCATTATGCAGGAGATTTCCTGGAGGGGGATGAATGGGATACGGTCATGAATTATCCATTTTACCTGAACCTGATCGATCTGCTTGCAGACGAAAAGATTACGGTCAGCCAGTTCGTACAAAATCTTGGATATTTGAAGGGTCGCTTAAACAAAAACTGCTATCCCCTTATGTGGAATCTGATTGACAGCCATGATACCGCAAGATTTTTACATCTGTGTAACGACAATAAGAAAAAGCAGCATCTGGCAGCCGCTTTTCAGTTGTTATTGCCAGGAATGCCTATGATTTATTATGGAGATGAGTATGCGATGCCGGGAGCAAACGATCCGGACTGCAGACGGGGCATGTACTGGGATGAAGAATACCAGGACAAAGAGATGTATGAATGGTACAAGCGGCTGATTCAGGTCCGGAAAAGCCATGCATGCATTGTAGAAGGCGAACTGGCTGGGAGCGTCACAGAAGATGAGGAAGGGACAGTTGTCCTGATCAGAAAAAATGGCGAGGAGACCATTGCCATGATTTTTAACTGCAGCAGCAGTGCAAAAAAATTTAATGAGTACACGCAGAAGTACAATCTGCTTACCGAAAACACCTTTGATGGAAATGTAGAGGGGTTTGATGCTGCAGTAATCGTGCTTTAAGAAGCCTTACGGCAGATGGTTTCCCGGGAGTTTGTCTGTGGGAAGAAGAGGGAAAGCACCAGTATTTCTGGTAATGTAAAGTACGGAGGATGATATGACGAATGTAAAAAAGAAGGATGGAAAACGGTTTGGGGCAATCGTACTTAGCCTGATATTATTGCTTTCCTTGGTGTTTCCATATCCTGTGATGGCAGACCAGACAGCGGCAGACCAGACAACGGCAGCTTCCGTTTATGCCATTCACAAGACAGGTGATGATAAGGAAAATTTTGTGATTGTTATCATGGGTGAGGGCTATACCCGGGAACAACAGGAACAATTTTTGAAGGATGCAACGGCAAAAGCACAGGGGCTGCTAAAGTGGTCCCCTTATAAAGAGTATTCCGACAGGATCAATATTTATGCAGTACAGACGGTATCCAATGAAAATGGTGTGGGCGTGATGTATGGGGAGTCGAACCCGGACACATATTTTCATGTGCAGGCATTCGGGAAATCCTGCTATTTTGCAAAGGACGGGGAAGATAAAGCCAGGGCACTGAGGGCAGAGCTGGAGAGCAGATATCTGGATACCGGTGCAGCCGTTGGAACCATCCATATCATTTGTAATACGACTGCGAATATTGGTTCTTCTTCCAATGCACTCTTTTCTTTTTCGGCAAATTCGGATGAGAATGAGCAGGGGGATGTCATGACCCATGAAATTTCCCACAGCATCGGAAGATTAGGCGATGAATATGATAAAAAGATGCAGGGAGAAAATATTTCCGACACATCGGATCCGGATAAGATTAAATGGCATAAGATGCTTGGGTTCCGTGGAATCGGAATAACGGCAGCAGGAACAGAAACAGTATTTGCGCCGAGCCGCGTCTGCATGATGCGGGATCTTGGGAATCCTTTCTGTGAAGTGTGTAAAATGGAACTGGCGCGGAGATTAAATAACCGTGATTATGTCAGCAGGCAGGCATCTGTTTATGTGTGCGATCCTGAAATTACAATTCCGCATAGCAGGACAGGAACACTTGACAGGGATAGTGACCAATACCGGATCGATGAGACAAATATCACAAAAGCAAATGGAAAGGATCTGGAATTCCGTACAGTCGTACAAAATATAGTGGATGCCAAACAGCATTTGAAGATTACTTTCCGCATTATTGGAGCAGACCATACAGTCAAATATGAAAAAGAAGAAACATATACCGTTCCGCCACTCAGTAACTGGTATGATCCGGATGCTGCCAGAGAGTCCCTTTCTGTCACACTTCCTGCGGTAACTGGTCTGGTTTCCGGGGACAGACTGGAAGGAAAGATCATAGATGAGGACACTGGGAAAATTCTGGCTGACAATCAGACGGCAGGACAGGCGTGGAGTACCGTAACCATTCGTTATATGCTGCAAAACGAAGACGGGACCGAAACAACAGTGCCTGATACGGCACCCGCGACAGTCTATGTACCAAAGAATTCTGCGTATACGTTAAGAAGTCCGGATTTATATGGATATACATGTGTAGGAAACAGTGCAAATCAGGGAGAAATAAACATCACAGAGGATCGCCAGGAGATCACTTATTATTACCGGAAAAACAGTGAGATGCCGGAAATACAAACCGTACCTGTCCGCGTAACTTATGATGGAAAACCCCATACATTTGATATCAAACAGGAAGATGGTGTACAAATCAGTTACAGTTTGACAGAAAACGGATCGTATACACAAACGGAGATGCCGTTTTACACAGAAGCAGGCCAGTATAAGATTTATTTTAAAGCGGAAAAGGCATCTTTTATTCCAACATACGGGGAGGCTGTCCTGGAAATCGAAAAGGCTTCCACCAGCATGCAGCTGACTGCAAAAAACGATACGGTCAAAGGTGCGGGGACAGTAGAATTACAGCTTTGCAGACAGGGGATTCCGGAAGATGCCGGGATAAAAGTAACCTGTGATGTTTCCGGGATCACATTAGAAGAAAAGGGAACGGATCACTGGATAGCAACGCTTCCGAATGAAACGAAAACATATACGTTCACCGCATGTTATAATGGGAATGGCAACTATACAGGAAGTAAGGCAGATTGTCAGGTCCGTGTAACGGCAGATCATTCCCAGACCGGGGGCGGTTCTGGTGGAAGTTCCGGCGGAATATCCGGAGGCGGTTCAAGTGGAGGTTCTGGCGGAAGTTCTGGTGGAAGTTCCGGAGGCAGTTCCGGCGGAGGTTCCGGTGAAAATGCCGGTGGAAGCACGGACGGATCATCTGGCAATGTTTCACCGGATTCCGGCACATTACCGGCACCGGATCATGCAAAAGAAGAACCGGGGAATGTGACACCGCCACCCGCAGCAGATACGTCCGTTTCTGTTAAGGATATTAATGTCAAAGCAAAAACTGCAGTTAAAAATAATACGGTCAAAGTGAAGAATATTGCAGCAGTTTTGAAAAAAGAAATTACAAAGGCAGAAAAAGAACAGGGTGGCAGGATAAAAGACCTGTCTGTTGAAATAACTTTTGATACAGGAAAAGCTAAAAACTGGAAGAATCTGCATCTTGAAATGGACGGGCAGGCGGTAAATTTACTTGTCAAAAAGAATGTAAAAGAATTGAAGGTCAATGGTGGCAATGTAAATCTTACCTTTGATTCGAAGGCATTAAAAGAATTAAAGAAAGAGATGAATACAGCTGTGGTTATCAAAATGAAACAGGCTGACAAGAAAAATCTTTCTGCCAGGGCAGGGAAAATTATTGGAAAACGTCCGGTTTATGATTTTTCCGTCACAGGAATAAAGAAAAAGCAGTCGTCTGTCCTGAAAAAGGGACGGATCAGGGTCGCTGTTTCCTATAATGCTTCGAAAAAGGAAAAAGACAAAAAGATTTTTGCATATAAAATTGATAAATACGGTGCAGCAGTTAAGATACCGGGATCTTATTATGATTCCGATACAAAGACCGTTAACTTTGTAAGCCGTGGGTTTTTCACAGTTGCAGTAGGCTGTGAAAAATGATGAAACATAAAAAATCATCGTTCACGTTAAAAAAACTGTAGTTCATGTCGAAAAAGACAAAAACCGGTTTTAATTTGGTATAATGATAGAGCTCATTTTAGTAAAAATGAGTTCATACCGTGAATGATGGAGGGGATAACAATCATCGTTTTAGAAGAAATATTAATGGCAAACGGATTGACCGTGTTAATGATGTGGTTCCTTTTGTTTTGCAGACGAAAGAACAGAGAGAGCCTTCATGTGGGAGATAAAATATATGATGGAATAGCAATCGTAAATTTAGTGGGTGCATTGTCTGAAACCATTGCTTTTCTCGTAGATGGAAAACAGTTTACTGGCAGCCGGCAGATTAATTATATCTCTAACAGCATATGCTTTATAGGGACAGTCAGTATGGGTATGCTTTGGTGTATGTACGTGGAATTGCGTATCTATCGAAATTATAAAAGAATGGTTCAAAAAGCAGGAGTGGAGATATTTCCCTGGCTGGTAGAAGTAATTATGGTTTTATGTAATCTGTTTGGAACAGGGATTATGTTTAAAATATCCGGGGAGAATGTATACCAGAGAACTGCCGGTGTGCTGGTGGGATATATTTCGCTTGTCATATATTTTGCTTACAGTATCTATCTGGTGTATCATTCCAAAAAACAAGGGGTTAACCTGAATTTTTTCCCGGTGATCTATTTCGTTGGTCCTTGTTTTGCAGGTGTAGTTCTCCAGTTCCTTTTTTATGGAATTACATCATCATGGGTGCTGGTTGCGGTCGCATTGATATTTGTGCAGATGCAGTCATACGCAGAGAGTTTGTATATGGATGAGCTTTCCGGATTATATAACCGGAGATATTTTAATGCGGTGCTTGCGGAAAAGAAAATTGCAAGCCATAAATCCTTATATGGAATCATGATGGATGTAAACGATTTCAAGTGTATTAATGACAATTTAGGTCATAGTACGGGCGATAAGGCTATTTGTACGTTGGGAAATATACTCATCAGATCCATACCGGATGATGGTATGGCAATCCGGTATGCGGGAGATGAGTTTATTGTGCTGCTGTCAGGTGTTGATACGGAGCGTGTCTTAGCGACAATGGAGGAGATTAACCGTAATCTGTCCCGGTTTAATGAATCCGGAATAGAACCGTTTCATTTAAGTGTTTCTATGGGATACACGGAATTTGGGACAGAAGATGATGCAGAAACTTTTTTAATGCATATGGATGAGAAAATGTATGAGGAAAAACGGAAATATCATATGCGAAAGAAATCAGCCGGTTTGGAAAATAAAGTATAGCATTACGTTCCTGCCATTTGTCCGATAACTGGTTGCAATGGCACAAGAAAAGAAAATATTATAATCATCAAACGAGTAGCAGACTGGTGTAAATCCGGTTTCGCTGCTCGTTTTTATATTTATGGTTATAGGCAGGGATGCTCCAGATTTCAAGACAATAAATAACCGTGTTATGGTAATGTGGTATACAATCATGTTATGAGTGCAGATGATTTCTGTATCAATAAATTTGTTCCGGGATATTTTTCCCGTATCAATGAAGACGGTTCGTATTCAAACGGCTCAGGATGTGGAAATGATACAGCATCCGAGAGAAACATGGTACGGAAATATATTGTGGATTCCGTATGCTACTGGGCAGATGTATTTGAATACTATAAGGGACTTATTAAGTTCAGAAAGGCACATCCGGCACTTCGGTTATCTACATCAGAGGATGTGAAAAAATATGTAAAATCCATAGAAGGACTTGGGGATAATATTGTAGGAATTAATATAAAGGGCGGTCAGAAAGATGAAAGTGCAAAAGAGATGTATCTTCTTTTTAATGCAAACACTGACAACGCAAAAGTTACAATTCCGGAAGGAAAATAGAAAGTCTGCATAAACGGACAGAAAGCTGGCATTGAGACAATCGAGACAATCAAGGGTGGCGAGTATACAATGGATGGTATCAGTGCACTTGTACTTGTAAAACAGGATGGTGCGGCCATGACGATTGTTATTGTTCTGATTGCAGCAGCGGTAGTTGTTGCGGCAGGAGTTGTTATTGTTGTAATGAAAAAGAAAAAAACAAATAGATAATAAAGTTTATAATTAGTGTCTGCTTACTCAGCAGGCACTAATTATTTTGTATGGAATATCTGCATGGCCCCATACCGTGATAAGGTTAAACATGTTAAAGAAATAGTATCCTAAACTTTGGACGGTAGAGGATGCTATTTTTTTGCGCGAAAATATATCGAACATTTGATTGCTTTTTGATCGAAAAATGGTAAAATAAATACATACAGAAAGCAGTATCAAAGCATAGTGCGGTAGGCGGTTTGCCCTTATTACGAGGGCTATGGTGCCCTCTGGTTGAAAGGAGGGCGATAGCATGGTTACATATTCTGAACTTTTTCAGTTTTGCATACTGATTGTTGCTATTATCAATCTGATCGTAATGATCTTTTTTAACCATAAAAAATAACCGCCCCTACCAAAGACCGGTTATTTTTTAAAACTAACTTTGGCAAACCGCCTACACGGTATTGCTTTTTGTATTTTCATAATACCATTGCGTAATTTTTTTGTCAATGATTTAAAGATCTTTGCTGGATACCATTAAATTGTTTTATTATCTGCGAACAATTTCTAATCGTTCGCGCTGGATAAGTTTTTCATACTGTCTCAATTGAAATACTGTCTACCTGTGCACTTAAATGATTTTAGACACCAGATCCATATCTATTATAGAGTAAGATCAGTATAAGCAAAACGAGTATCACTATATATCTTTTTTTCATTATTATAAATAACTTGAAGCGTAGAAATTGGTTTTACTCGAATAAGTTTGCGATGTATGCAATCTTTACAATTCCTACATTTCCAACTCCAACATAAGTATCAAGATTTCCAGAACATTTTAAGGTAATACAGGAGGAAGTACATGTGGTTTTGTTACTTTGTCCAGAAAGTTTATATGTATATATAACAAAGTCAGAATCTACGCTTGCATTAGAAGCACTTGCATTTGTCTAGTGCTTTCCACTATAATATCCAACGGCATCACAACTATATATAATATATAGAGATGAACATTATAATTCCCGCAATTTCATTTCATTTATTTTCTTTTTGCGCGTAATCGTTCTATTTCTTTTTATCCGATTATAAATTGATATAACAGCAGGAATATTTGTAAGCATAAAGATAATGATACAATTGTGTATCTTATCCTTTATGGACATCTGATTTTTGGAAACGAAACTATATGAGAGTGTCAATAACCCCTGCTTCTCAACGCGTTCAAAACTTTCTGGTTCAAAATTAAGATACACTATAATTAATACGATTGAAAGAACAAGAAAAATAATTGGTGTTAACGATACGGTAGTTGTTCTTCTTTTTTTATTTAAATATGATTCTAAAAAACGTACACAAATAATGGTTAATGCCATTATTATTACGATGAATAAAATGGTAGAAAATTTCATTTATTCTCCTTTTTGCTCTCTGTATTTTTTTATCAATATTTTTGCTGTGTCAAAATCAAGTTGATCATCTATTACCATTTTTTTAATTAATGAAATATAAGCGTCATTTTCTATTTGATCATTCATTTGCATTTTTTGTATAAGTCGATCAAGTCTCAATCGCACGGTAGGATATGTTATATGATACAATTTTGCAACCTCTTTTAAAGAGCCAGATGACATAACAAAATTTTTTATAAATGTGATATCTTCATCACTTAAATTGTATATCCATTCTTGCGCTTTTCGTCTCATTACCAACCCCTTTCTTTAATATTGTTAATATTATCATTTAATAATGTTAAAGTCAACTGCTAATATTATGTTATTTACATCTTTTTATCTTAATAATCATTCGAAACCTCAAACTTGTAAAGATAAGGTTTTCAGATTCGAGGTTACTCTCAACCCCCTTGCTTTTGTTTATATTTCTTCAATCATCAGTTATAAAAAACAGAAGCATTTTAATCAGTTCACCATATCGGTTTCATTTATATTGGAAGCACAAGGTGTAGAGCAGAGATTGTCCGTGTCGGGTGGGTGGAGCAACTAAGAAATTGTTTGGTATTACAGCGGAAGAACTTTTGAAAAAAGCACGGTAAAATGCTGACTTATCAATTGAAAAATAATTATTTTGTATGGAATATCTGCATGGCTCCATAAGTATGCGGCAAATGCGGAGCCGTGGCCTTTCTCGACGGGCAGGAAAAATTCCGGCAGGTTGCGCACGTATTACACAATTGCTTGAGATTGGCGTGTGTTGTTGTATCCAGATGCAGGATCAGCGTTGCTGTCTTAAGCGGCCGGAGCATCTGCCCCTCGGTAAGCTGGATGCCATCCGGGGCAAGCCGCCCATAAATCTGTGGGAGCAGGTCAAGGGAATAGGTATCTCCCAGAAAAGATAATTCTGCAAGATACAGGCGGCTCTGACGTTCTACCACATGTGCAAATTCTTCATAAGCCTTTGACAAAAGCATCAGGCTGATGCAGTCCACAATGTAAGCCTCCTGGATCTGTTCATGGTTCAGATATAATTCCGACAGTTCATCCACTCCGTTTCCAAGCGTCACAAACCCATAGGCATAGTGAGGCAGAGAAACCCCGTCTAAATCCTGATCCAGAGAGTAATATGCATAGGATTCAACCAGGGGAAGAAGTGCCGTATAAATTGCCTGAATATGAGGCAGGTCATCCGGAGGGAAATGGAAACGGCTGCAAAATTCGTTCCAGTCACCGGAGGATAATCCGGGAGTAAGTTTACATTTCATGGGATACATCCTCCTTATCGGAAGCTGCCATAACGGCTGCAATTTCCTGAAAGCGGCCCGTGACCTTATCATAGTTCTTTCGGTGATGGGGAAAGCCACAGTTTATGCAGGATTTGATACCATTTTTTAAATATTCACAGTTTCCACCACAGGATTTCCCGAGTGTATAGAGGGGACAATAACAAAACAGGCAGTTAAAGTCCGCCTCCGGAATTCCTTTATGGCATGGAAAATATTCACATTTTTTATTTTGAAAAAACTTATAATATTCGCTCAAAATGGTTTCCTCCAATCAAAGCACAATCATAGCATAATTATATCGGAACAACAAGCGGATCGCAAGAAATGCGAATGACATAAAAATTGCATTTCAGTGGGAAATGATACCTTTTGCCCCTTTTATCATTACATTATTTACATCTTTTTAAGAGCGAAGGTATAGTGGCTCAGGCAATTGAGGGTTTGAAGCAAAAAGTTGAAAATTAAATAAAAAATACTTGACTTAAAGTTAACTTTAAGTGGTATATTATGATAGATAAAATCGGAAGGAGAATTTATTATATGTATATCGAAAAGATTAACGGACCGGAAGATGTGAAGAAATTGAATATAGAAGAGATGACAGCTCTCGCAGAAGAAATGCGTCATGCATTATTAAAGAGGGCAAGTATTCACGGCGGGCATTTTGGCCCGAATTTTGGCATGGTAGAGGCAATCATTGCACTGCATTATGTTTTTGAGTCCCCAAAGGACAAAATGGTATTTGATGTTTCCCATCAGACCTATCCGCACAAGATGCTGACCGGTCGAAAAGATGCCTATTTATATGAAGAACATTACGACGACGTGACGGGATACAGCTGTCCGCAGGAAAGTGAACATGACCATTTTACGATCGGACATACCTCCACATCCGTCAGTCTGGCATGCGGTCTGGCAAAGGCAAGGGATCTTCGTGGGGAAAGTGCAAATGTGATCGCAATTATCGGAGACGGTTCTTTAAGCGGAGGAGAAGCCTTAGAAGGAATGGATTTTGCGGCAGAATTAGACAGCAACATGATCATTGTAGTAAATGACAATGATATGTCAATTGCAGAAAATCATGGAGGACTTTATTCAAATCTGAAATTACTCCGCGAGACAAACGGACAGGCAGAGTGTAATTTATTTAAAGCCATGGGACTTGATTATGTCTATGTGGATCATGGAAATGACTTAAGGGAGCTGATCGGGGCTTTCAAACAGGTAAAAGACAGTAAGAAACCGGTTGTTGTCCACATTAATACATTAAAGGGAAAAGGTTATAAACCGGCAGAAGAGCATAAGGAAGAATGGCACTGGCATCTTCCATTTGATATTGAGACCGGAAAATCCCATTTTCCAGAAGTGGAAGATTATTCTTCGGTGACCTGTGAATATCTGATTGAAAAGATGAAAAAGGATCCGACAGTTGTTGCAATTACATCCGGAACCCCGACGATTCTCGGATTTACGCAGGAGAAAAGGAAACAGGCCGGCCGGCAGTTTGTAGATGTGGGAATCGCGGAGGAGACAGCGGTAGCACTTGCTTCCGGAATTGCCAAAGGTGGCGGAAAGCCGGTATACGGTGTGTATTCCAGCTTTATCCAGAGGACGTATGACCAGATTTCACAGGATCTGTGTATTGACGGGAATCCGGCAACGATTGTTGTGTATACGGGATCGGTATTTGGCATGACGGATGTTACCCATCTGGGACTGCAGGATATTCCGATGCTTTCCAATATCCCGGGACTGGTTTATCTGGCACCGACAACAAAGGAAGAATATCTGTCAATGCTTGACTGGAGCGTGGAGCAGAAAGAAATGCCGGTTGCGATCAAACTTCCGGGCGGAGACATGATTTCGGATGGCAGAGAAGTCACAAAAGACTGGAGCCAGCTCAACACCTATGAGGTAACGGAAAAGGGAAGCAAAATTGCACTGATCGGACTCGGAACATTTTATTCCCTGGCACTGCAGACCGCAGAAATGCTGGAGAAAAAAGGTATTCATGCAACGGTAATCAACCCGTATTATATTACCGGACTGGATGAAGGACTGCTGGAGAAGCTGAAGGCAGACCATGACACGGTAGTTACACTGGAAGATGGCATCCTGAATGGTGGTTTCGGAGAAAAAATCGCAAGATTTTATGGAAGCAGTGATATGAAAGTCTATAATTACGGATTGAAAAAAGAATTCCTTGACCGGTATGATGTAAATGAGGTATTAAAAGAGAATCATCTGACAGCAGAGCAGATTGTAAATGACGTATTATAGAAGGCAGAAATAAACAACAAACCTTGTGAGAATCGACACAATATGGTAAAATATAACATACTAGAGCTTATTTTGCATAGTGGTTAGAATAGCGGGCTCATGGAAGGAGCGGTATCATATGAAGAATAAAGATTCGAAAGCAAGGATGCAGATGATTTTCGGGATACTTTTGTTTGCGTTTATTTTTATGGCAGAGTTGTATGCCATGGTCAATTTCCCGAAAATGTTTATTGTTCTGGCTGTTTTGGCAGCAGCAGATCTGATATGCCTGTATGTTGCAATCAGAGGCGTGATTTTAGTATATGAGACAAAATATGCCCGGAGAGAGGAACAGTATGAGAGTATTTTCAAGTCGGAAAAGGCATCATACCTCATGCTGAAAAAATATTTTGAGGAAATATCGGTGAAGCTTGCATATATGGAAGAGGCATCTAAGATTCCGACAGAGGAAATTGTTAATGCACAGAAGGGAATAGCGAAAGTAATTATCAAGCGGTCCCATGAGAATACAGAGGCATTGATGAATTCATATGAACAGCTGATGGACCAGTTTACAAAGTTCCAGCAGGGAATAGACGGGTTAGGTACGGTTGCAGGCGCTTATAAAGAAGAGATTCTTTCTGCATATAAGGACGAGAAATTTCCGGCACCAAAGGATGAGGAAGTCCATGACCATGCACAGGACAAAGAGACGGTTGCAAAACTGCAGGAAATCATTCTGGCAATAAAGGATATGGAGCTGCGCCTGAACCAGACCATTATGAACAGTCAGAAAGTGGTTGTTTCCCAGCCACAGGTTTCCGTACCTGTAGCAGCACCTGTAGTGCCACAGCCGGCACCACAGAATCATGTGGAAGAAATACCGGCAGAGCCGGAGATCTCACCAGAGCCGGAAGAAAGTATGGAGCCAGAGCCTGAGATTTCGCCGGATCTGGAAGAAAGTATGGAGCCGGAGCCTGAGATCTCACCGGAGCCGGAAGAAAGTATGGAACCGGAGTCGGAGATTTCACCAGAGCCGGAAGAAAGTATGGAACCGGATCCGGAGATCCTGCCGGATATACCGGAAGAGGAGGATTTAAAGCCGGAGGAAGAGCCTCCGATCATGGCAGCGGATGAGATTATTCCTCCAGATCCGGAAGAAGCCATTGAGGAAGCAGAGGAACTGGTAGAACCGGACCCGATTCCGGAGGAAGCGATTGTTGATGAAGCGGATGATGAGAACCTGCCGGAGGAAGAACTTCCACCGATGCCGGATCTGTCAGATCCAAACCGTTCCATGAGCCCGGATGAGATAGCTGCGCTGTTTGCGAATATGGGCAACGATAACAATGCGGATAAAGTTGAGGAACCTGCCGAGGAAACTGTGGAACCGGAGGATATTCCGGAGCCGATTGAAGAGCCGGAAGCCGTAAAAGAAGCACCGCTTCAGCCGGAAGAACCGGCAGATCCCAATAAGGCATTAAGCCCGGATGAGATAGCTGCCCTGTTTGCAAGTATGGGAACGTAAATCAAACGGATAAAATAACGGATAACGCCATTTGTTCCACGTAAAAACGTGTGACAGATGGCGTTTTGTCATAAAATGGAAAAATGTAGTTGCATTTCTTTTTCATTGTGTTATACTTAGGTCGTTGCAATTTAATAGTTTAAAGCAGAGTAGACACATGTGCGTTAAGTGCCGGATGAACAGGGAGTTGTCACCCGGACGAAAAGAGAATCTTGCGGTACATGAGTCGCATCCCGCTGCATCCGAAGATAATATTATCTCCAGTTGTAGTACGGTGAGGTCTGCAAAGGAGGTAATTTTTTTATGAAAAAATTCGTTACTTTGTTCACCGATTCTTTCCGTGAATTAAAAGCGGTAAGAACCATCACTACCATGGCAATGCTTGCTGCAGTTGCTGTCATTCTAGGATTTTTCTCCATTGAATATGGGCAGTTTATTCGGATTGGTTTTTCCAGTATTCCAAATGGTATCATTGATTATCTGTTTGGACCGGTGGTTGGAGGAATTTTCCATGGTGCGTTGGATATTATCAAGTATATGATGAAGCCAACCGGACCATTTTGTCCACAGCTGACGCTGGTTGTTATACTGGCCGGAATCCTGTATGGATGCTTTTTTTATAAGAAAAAGCTTACGATCTGGCGTGTGCTGGCAGCTAAATTTGTAGTTATGCTGGTCTGTAACGTGATTCTGACAACACTTTGTCTGAATGTGTTATATGGACAGGCATTTATGGTGCTTCTTCCGGCGCGTGCGCTGAAGAACCTGATTATGTGGCCAATTGATTCGGTGATCTTTTTTGCAATCACAAAGGCCTTAGAACAGATTGGACTCTTTCGCATGTTCCAGAAGCCTGTACTTGCAAATTCTGCAAATATGCAGGGGAATTAGAAAATTTAATAAGTTATAGAACAAAAGCCGTCCGCAGAAAGAAAACTGCGGACGGTTTTTTATAAATTTATTTACGGATTGGATGGGTGGCAATATTTTTTAAAATACGAACAGCGGTCTGCATACCTTCCACAGAGATGTGTTCATATGGGCCGTGGAAACCATAACCGCCGGTACCGAGATTTGGACACGGCAATCCCATAAAGGACAGTCTTGCGCCGTCTTTACCGCCAC
>OJNV01000769.1_pt1 | contig 17703 bp, 15 predicted proteins | sample 1597961 | NCBI WGS metagenome assembly OJNV01 (sample SAMN01915220, study PRJEB22387) | human gut metagenome | isolation source: stool | host: Homo sapiens | place: USA
GTTTGTGGATGAACTCACGATAAATCCGGCATCGTGGGTAATCTACCACTTGTTTGATTTGAAGTTGGTATTCTGGCATAGTGAACCTCCTAGTTTTTTATGCAGACAAGTAGTTCGCTGAAAAATGTTGACTTGAATAACTGATGGGGGTATACTCATATTTATATGAGCTGCAAATAAGCAGTTTGTGCATTGCTGGTTTCCGCAGTTTTAGCATTGATACCTTATAATATAGGCTAAAAGCGATAAAGAAACAGTATCAGGGATGTTCTTCATGGCTCTACAATGTGCCAGTCCTTTTCATGGAAAATTTATCCAATTTTTGACATTTTGGAGCTGACACACTTTTTCACAAAAAAATATGCCTACAAACAACTACAATTTTTATACAACTTTTCGAGTGAAGCGGACGGTCAAATAGGACACAGGACGAATGATAAATAGTTTCAAAAACCCAGCAATTATGCGGATTTTGCGCACTACGGAGCGGCATGGGGCGGGATGGAGAGAGCAAAATTTTATTCCCGACAATGAAGCCGCTGGACAACTGAAATGGCTGAGAACGCCCCTGCGCCAAAGCGGCGCGGGGGTGTTTTTTCTGTCCCCCACTTGCCAAATGCCGCACCGGATAGTATACTTAGCACATAACATCCCGGCGCGGTGCGTACAGTAGCACAGGCGCGAAGGAGGAGACTATGTACACCATCAACGACCTTTTTGATCTGACACATACACTGGCGGGGGACTACCTGGCCCGCTTTACCTATCCCTGGGAGGCGCTCTCCGACCTGGCGGACTGCATTCGTGCGCTGGGTGCACAGCTGGACAGCGAATATCTGCCCTTTGGCCCGGAGGTGTGGGTGCACCGGACGGCGCACGTCGCGCCCACGGCATCCATCACCGGCCCGTGCATCATCGGGCCGGAGACGGAGGTGCGCCACTGCGCCTTTATCCGGGGCAGCGCGCTGGTGGGCGCCCATTGCGTGGTGGGCAACTCCGTGGAGCTGAAGAACGTTATCCTGTTCGATAACGTGCAGACGCCTCACTACAACTATGTGGGCGACAGCATTCTGGGCTACAAATCCCACATGGGCGCCGGCTCCATCACCTCCAATGTGAAGTCCGACAAGACCCATGTGGTGGTCACAGACGGTGCGGAGCGCATCGACACCGGACGCAAGAAGGTGGGCGCCATGTTGGGCGACGGCGTGGAGGTGGGCTGCAACAGTGTGCTGAACCCCGGCAGCGTCATCGGACGGGGCAGCCGGGTATATCCGCTGTCCTCGGTGCGGGGCACCGTGCCGGCGGCGAGCATCTACAAGCGCAGCGGCGACATTGCCGCCCAGCGCTGACAGGGAGGAAGAAAAATGGGTAAATATTTCGGCACGGACGGCTTCCGGGGCGAGGCCAATGTGACCCTGACGGCGGACCACGCCTATCAGGTGGGCCGCTTTTTGGGCTGGTACTGCGGTGAATGCAAGCGCCGCGGCGGTGACAGCGAGCCGGCAAAGGTGGTCATCGGTAAGGATACCCGCCGCAGCAGCTATATGTTTGAGTATGCCCTGGCCTCCGGGCTGGTGGCCTCCGGCGCGGATGCCTATCTGCTGCACGTGACCACCACGCCCTCTGTGTCCTATGTGGCGCGGACGGAGGGCTTCGACTGCGGCATTATGATCTCCGCCAGCCACAATCCGTTCTATGACAACGGCATCAAGCTGATCGGGCGGTCCGGCGAGAAAATGGACGAGGACACCGTCGCCCTGATCGAGGACTACCTGGACGGGAAGCTCAGCGTGTTCGGCCAGACTTGGGAAACGCTGCCCCTGGCGCAGCGGGACCATATCGGCCGCACGGTGGACTGGTCCGCGGGGCGTAACCGCTACGTGGGCTACCTCATCTCCCTGGGGATGTTCTCCTTCAAGGGCAAGAAGGTGGGGCTGGACTGTGCCAATGGCAGCGCCTGGATGATCGCCAGAAGCGTTTTTGACGCACTGGGTGCCACGACCTACGTCATGGGCGATGAGCCAGACGGCTTCAATATCAACAACGGCGTGGGCTCCACTCATATCGAGGCCCTGCAGCGCTTCGTGGTGGAGAAAGGCCTGGACGTGGGCTTTGCCTACGACGGCGACGCGGATCGGTGCCTGGCGGTGGACGAAAAGGGCCAGATCATCACCGGTGACCATATCCTGTATATCTGCGGCCGCCATATGAAGGAGCTGGGCGAGCTGCCCCACAACACGGTGGTGACCACGGTCATGTCCAACTTCGGGCTGTACCGGGCCTTTGACCGGCTGGGGATCCGCTATGCCAAAACCGCTGTGGGCGACAAGTACGTATACGAGTATATGAGCAAAAACGGCTGCGCCCTGGGCGGCGAGCAGTCGGGGCATATCATCTTCTCCAAGTACGCCTCCACCGGCGACGGCATTTTGACCAGCCTGAAGCTGATGGAAGTCATGCTGGAGCGCAAGCAGCCCATGAGCAAGCTCACCGAGGGACTGACCATCTATCCCCAGGTGCTGGAGAATGTGCGGGTGCACGACAAGGCTGCCGCCCGTCAGGACCCGGCCGTGCAGAAGGCTGTGGACGACGTGGCCCGCCGTCTGGGCGATACGGGCCGTATTCTGGTGCGTGAATCCGGTACAGAGCCGGTGCTCCGCGTAATGGTGGAGGCGCCGGAGGATGCCGTCTGCCGGGAGTGTGTGGCACAGGTGACGGAGATCATCCGGGCGCAGGGACACGCGGTTTGAGTACGCAATAAGGGAACGCCGTACCGCGTTCCCTTATTTTTTGTTGACATTCGCAGAGGATACCTATATTATAAGGAATATTCTGAGAGGGGAGGGGCACCGTTATGACAGAGCGCATTACCAGCCGGCGCAATCCGCTGCTGGAACAGGTCCGCAGGCTGGATACGGCGGCGCTCCGGCGGAAGGCCGGGGTGTTTTTGTGCGACAGCCCCAAGCTGGTGGGCGAGGCGGTGCAGCACGGCGTGTCCGTGCAGTGTGTCATCGCCGCGGATGGTGTGGCCTTCCCGGAGGGACTGCCGGAGAATGTGCGGCAGGTGACGGTGCCGGCGGACGTGATGGCGTCCATTTCGCCCATGCCCACGCCCCAGGGGATGCTGGCCCTGTGTGCCCTGCCGGATATGGCGGCGCCTGCGCGCCTGTCGCCGGGCCGCTATGTGGTGCTGGACGGTGTGCAGGACCCGGGCAACGTGGGGGCGGTGCTGCGGACGGCGGACGCCTTCGGCTGCACCGGTGCGCTGCTGCTGCCGGGCTGCGCCGATCCCTATGGGCCAAAGACGCTGCGCGCCGCCATGGGCGCGGTGTTCCGCCTGCCGCTGTACACGGTGGGGCTGGAGGACCTGCCCCGTCTGCTGGCAGACGCGGGGCTGCCGCTGTACGGCACGGCCCTGCGCCACGACACGGTGGACGTGCGGCAGCGGGATCTGCGCCGCTGCGCGCTGGTCATCGGCAGCGAAGGCCGGGGCGTCAGCGCGGAGGTGCTGGCGCTGTGCCGCGAGACGCTGCGTATCCCCATGTCGTCCCACTGCGAGTCGCTGAACGCCGCGGCCGCGGCGGCGGTGCTGCTGTGGGAGGCCTATCGCGCGGAGGAGGGGAACTGAGATGGCGGCTTTGAAGTATTGGGTGTGGCTGACCACATTGCCGGGTCTGGGGGAACGGGCGAAATTGCAGCTGCTGGCACATTTCGGCTCGCCGGAGGAGATCTATTTTGCCCCGGAGGGCGAGCTGCTGCTGGCAGAGGGTATTACGAAATTACAGGCCGCCCTGTTGGCGGACAAATCGCTGGACCGGGCGGAGAAGGTGCTGGAGGACTGCGCCAGAGACGGCCAGTTCCTGCTGACCATGGACGACGCGGGATACCCCGCGCGGCTGCGGAACATCTACGACCCGCCCCTGCTGCTGTACGGCAAGGGCAGCCTGCCCCTGTTCGATGATGAGGTGGCCGTCACGGTGGTGGGCACCCGGGACTGCACGCCCTATGGTGTGCGTGCGGCGTCACAGCTGGGCTATGAGCTGGCCAGACAGGGGGCGCTGCTGGTGTCCGGCATGGCCAAGGGCATCGACGGCGAGGCGCTGAAGGGCGCCCTGCGCGCCGGCGGCTTTACCGCCGCGGTGCTGGGCGGCGGTGCGGACGTGGTGTATCCGGCGGCCAACCGCCGGCTGTATGAGGACATCGCCGCCACCGGCGTCATCCTGTCGGAGTACCCGCCCGGGACGGAGCCCAAGGGCGACCACTTCCCGGTGCGGAACCGATTGCTCAGTGCGCTGAGCCTCGCCACCGTGGTGGTGGAGGCCCCGGAGAAAAGCGGCGCGCTCATCACCGCCGCCACGGCGCTGGAGCAGGGCCGCGAGGTCTTTGCCGTGCCGGGACCTTTCGACGCGCCCAAGAGCCGGGGCTGCAACGCCCTGATACGCGAGGGCGCGGGCCTGGTGTGCGAGGCCTGGGACGTGCTGAGCTTTTACGAGAGCCGCTTCCCCCATAAGCTGCGGCCTCTGCGGGCCACGATCCCGCCTCTGCCCAAGGGCGCGGAGCCGGAGAGCGACGCGCCTGCCGTTCCGGTGCAGGAGACGCCCGCGCCCACCACGCCGGTACTGCCGGTGCTAGATATTTCACAAGACACCGCCGGACTCACCGACGATCAGATCGCGGTGCTGTCCGTTCTGCAAGCGGATATACCCACCCTTACCGATGACGCGGCACTGCTGGCCGAGCTGCCGGTGCGCCGTGTGCTGTCGGCGCTGACGGTGCTGGAGATCGACGGCTATGTCTGCCGTCAGGGAGCGCGGAGCTTCCTGCGGACGGTGGAACTCAAAAAGGAGTAAGTAACAATATGGCAGCAAAGAAAAACCTGGTCATCGTGGAGTCCCCGGCCAAGGCCAAGACCATCGGCAAATATCTGGGGCCGGACTATGTGGTCAAGGCCAGCATGGGTCACCTGCGTGACCTGCCCAAGAGCACCCTGGGCGTGGACGTGGAGGGTGACTTTACCCCCAACTACCGGCCCATCAAGGGGAAAGAGGATATCATCAAGGACCTGAAGACCACGGCGGACAAGAGCAAGACCGTGTACCTAGCCACCGACCCGGACCGCGAGGGCGAGGCCATCAGCTGGCATCTGCAGCACCTGCTGGACCTGCCGGATGACAAGGCCCGGCGCGTGACCTTCAACGAGATCACCAAGAAGGTGGTGCAGGAGTCCATCCAGCACCCCCGCACCATCGACCAGGACCTGGTGGACGCCCAGCAGGCCCGCCGTGTGCTGGACCGCATCGTGGGCTATCAGCTCTCCCCCCTGCTGTGGAAGAAGATCCGCCGCGGCCTGTCCGCCGGCCGTGTGCAGTCGGTGGCGATCCGGCTGGTGGCCCAGCGTGAGCAGGAGATCGCGGCCTTCGTGCCCCAGGAGTACTGGACGTTGGACGTACACCTGCAAAACCACGCCGCCGCGTCCTTTACCGCCCACTACTACGGTGTGGACGGCAAGAAATACGAGCCTAAGGACGAGGCGGATACCCAGCGCATCGTGGAGGAGCTGAAAAAAGAGGCCTTCGCGGTCAAGACCGTGAAGCGTACCGACAAGCAGCGCAGCCCCACGCCGCCCTTTACCACCTCCAGCTTACAGCAGGAGGCCTCCCGCAAGCTGAATATGACGCCCCGTCGGACCATGGCCATTGCCCAGCAGCTGTATGAGGGCGTGGACATCACCGGCGAGGGCACCGTGGGTCTGATCACCTATATGCGTACCGACTCGCTGCGTATCTCCGACGAGGCCCAGGCCCAGGCCCGCGAGCTGATACAGTCCCGCTACGGCGCGGCCTATTGCCCCGACGTGCCCCGGAAGTACAAGACCAAGGCCGGGGCCCAGGACGCCCACGAGGCCATCCGTCCCTCCGACCCGGCGCTGACGCCGGAGCAGGTGAAGGGCGACCTGACGCCGGAGCAGTACCGCCTCTACCGGCTGATCTGGAGCCGCTTCCTGGCCAGCCAGATGGCCAACGCCGTGTATGACAGCATCTCCGTGGAGATCGCCGCCGGTGCCCATGCCCTGCGGTGCTCCGCCAGCAACCTGAAATTCGCCGGCTATACCGCTGTATATGAGGAGAGCCGGGACGACGACAAGGAGGAGAAGGACTCTCCCCTGCCGCCGCTGGAGGAGGGCGAGCAGGTGACGGCGGTGGGCTTTGCGCCCCTGCAGCATTTCACCCAGCCCCCGGCCCGCTATACCGACGCCACCCTTATCCGCACCATGGAGGAGAACGGCATTGGCCGCCCCTCCACCTATGCGCCCACCGTGTCCACTATTCTGGACCGCGAGTACGTCATCAAGGAGGGCAAGTACCTGCGCCTGACACCGTTGGGCGGCGTGGTCAACGACCTGATGTGCCAGCGGTTCCCGGACATCGTGGATGTAAAGTTCACCGCCCGTATGGAGCAGAAGCTGGACGATGTGGAGGCCGGCCAGGTCAAGTGGAAGGACCTGATCCGCCAGTTCTACGTGCCGTTCCATGAGAACCTGGAAAAGGTCGAGAAGGACATGGAGGGCGTGTACCTGAAGGTCCCTGATGAGGTGACCGAGGAGAAGTGCGACCTGTGCGGCCGCAACATGGTGGTCAAGTCCGGTCGGTTCGGCCGGTTCCTGGCCTGCCCCGGCTACCCGGAATGCAAGTTCACCAAGCCTCTGGTGGTGGAAATGCCCGGCCGCTGCCCCAAGTGCGGCGGACGCATCCTGAAAAAGACCAGCCGCAACGGCTACACCTACTACGGCTGCGACAAGTTCCCCGCCTGCGATTTTATGACCTGGGATGTGCCGGTAAAGGACGACTGCCCTGTGTGCGGCAAGACCATGTTCAAGAAGGCCGGTAAGGGCTTCAACAAGCCCTTCTGCGCCAATCCCGAGTGCCCGAACTTCCTGCCGGAGGACAAGCGCGGCTATCGCCGCCGCAAGACCGATGACGCCGCGGCGTCTGCCGAGGACAGTGCGCCGGCCGCGGAGGAAAAGCCTGCGGCGCAGCCCGAGACGAAAAAGTCCGCTGCGAAAAAGACCACGGCTGCCAAGAAGCCGGCTGCTGCCAAGAAGACTACGGCGGCCAAGAAGCCTGCCGCGGCCAAGAAGACGACCACAAAAAAGACTACGACCAAGAAAGCGGAAGAATAAATGGAAAGCGTAACTGTGATCGGCGCGGGCCTGGCCGGGTCCGAATGTGCCTGGCAGCTGGCCCAGCGGGGCATCCCCGTGGTGCTGCGGGAGATGAAGCCGGAGAAGAAGACCCCCGCCCATGTGACCGGCTATTTTGCGGAGCTGTGCTGCTCCAATTCCCTGCGGGGTGCGGGGCTGGAGAACGCCGTGGGCCTGCTGAAGGAGGAGCTGCGGCGGCTGGACAGTCTGATCCTTCGCTGCGCGGACGCCACGGCGGTGCCCGCCGGCGGTGCGCTGGCGGTGGACCGGGAGGGCTTTGCCCGCATGGTCACCGAGTCCGTGCTGGGCCACCCCAATATCACCATGGTCCCCGGCGAGGTGACCGCTATACCGGAGGGGAATGTGGTCATCGCCAGCGGCCCGCTGACCTCTGACGCGCTGGCGGATGCCATTGCGGAAAAGCTGGGCGGCGGCCATACGCTGAACTTTTTTGACGCGGCGGCCCCGCTGGTGACCTTCGACAGCGTGGACATGGACAGTGCGTATTTCGCCTCCCGCTACGATAAGGGCACCCCGGACTACATCAACTGCCCCATGACCAAAGAGGAATATCAGGCCTTCTGGGCGGAGTTGGTGAAGGCGGAGGAGGCCGAGGTCCACGGCTTTGAGGACAGCGGCGTGTTCGAGGGCTGTATGCCGGTGGAAGTCATGGCCCGCCGGGGCGAGGACACCCTGCGCTTCGGCCCCCTGAAGCCCCGCGGCCTGGTGGATCCCAAGACCGGCCGTGAGCCCTATGCCGTGGTGCAGCTGCGGCGCGACAACGCCGACGGCACCATCTACAATCTGGTGGGCTTCCAGACCCACCTGAAATGGGGTGAGCAGAAGCGGGTGTTCTCCATGATCCCCGCCCTGCACGGCGCCCAGTACCTGCGCTACGGCGTCATGCACCGCAACACCTATCTGGACTCGCCCCGGCTGCTGGACCGCTATTACCGGCTGAAAAGCGACCCCCGTATCGCCTTCGCCGGTCAGATGACCGGCGTGGAGGGGTATGTGGAGTCCTGCGCCAGCGGTTTTTTGGCGGGTATAGAGTTGGCACGGCGGCTGAAGGGACAGGCGCCCCTCAACTTTCCCCGTGAGACGGCCATCGGCGCCCTGGGCCTGTATGTCAGTAACGAGAGCGTGGCGGACTTTCAGCCCATGAACGTGAACTTCGGCATTATCCCGCCGCTGGACCACCGGGTCAAGGGCAAGCGCAACAAAAATGCCGAGCTGAGCCGGCGGTCGCTGGCCATTCTGGATACCATGAAAGAGGAGGTGCTCTCTCTGTGAAGATCATCATCGACGCCATGGGCGGCGACAACGCCCCGCTGGAGATCGTCAGGGGTGCGCTCAGCGCCCACAGCCGCTTCGGCTGCGACATCGTCCTCACCGGCGACGAGGAAGCCATCCGGGCCGCGGCGGCCCGGTGCGGCGAGGCAACGCTGCCGCAGGGTGTGACCATCCGCCCCACCACGGAGACGGTGGATATGTGCGACGACCCTGCCACGGTGTTCCGCCGGAAGAAGGATACCTCCATGGGCGCGGCATTGACTATGCTGCGTGATGGAGAGGGCGACGCCGTGGTGTCCGCCGGCTCCACCGGCGCACTGCTGACCGGTGCGACGCTGATCACCAAGCGTATCCATGGCATCCGCCGTGCGGCTATGGCGCCGGTCATCCCCACCACCACCGGCAGCGCTGTGCTTATCGACTGCGGCGCCAACGCCGAGTGTACCCCGGAGTATCTGCTCCAGTTCGCCTATCTGGGCAATTTCTATGCCCAGCGGGTGCTGGGGGTGGCGACGCCCCGCGTGGGCCTGCTGAATATCGGCGCGGAGGACAGCAAGGGCACCGATCTGCAAAAGCAGACCCTGGCCCTGCTGCGCGCGGCGGACGCCCGGGGCGATCTGCACTTCATCGGCAATATCGAGGCCAAGGACGCCATCAAGGGTGGCTGTGACGTGATCGTTACCGACGGCTTCTCCGGCAACGTGATGCTCAAGTCCATCGAGGGCGTGGGCTCCTTCGCAGGCAGCGCCCTGAAGGGAATGTTCAAAAAGAACCTGCTGACGAAGCTTGCCGCCCTGCTGGTCATGCCGGGGCTGAACGCCTTTAAAGCGCGGCTGGACCCCAACAAGGTGGGCGGCACGGCCTTCATCGGCATCTCCAGGCCGGTCATCAAGGCCCACGGCGGCTCCAACGCCGAGGCCATCGAGAACGCGGTGGGGCAGGCCATTCAGGTGGCCGAAAGCGGTATTACCGGGGCCATCGCGGCGCACATAGACAAAATGCAGCTTCCCACCGTATAAATTTACCAAAAAGGTATTGACACTGTCACACGATTGCCGTATTATTTTCGGAGATAACAAGCAAAGAAGGAGGAATACCCTTGACTATGGAAGAGATCTTCAAGACGATGCAGGATCTGATCGCCGAGCAGTTCGCTATCGATGCCGACGAGATCAGCATGGACAGCTCTTTCGTGGACGACCTGGGTGCCGATTCTGTGGATCTGGTGGAATTGGTCATGGCGATGGAAGAGGAGTTTGACATCGGCGAGATCGACGAAGAAGACCTGGCCGGCCTCAAGACCGTCGGCGACTGCGTCCGCTATCTCAACAGCAAGCTGGGCTGATCCGACTATAACGACAGAAAATACGGCCCGGCAGGGCCGTATTTTTTCAGGAGGTTCCTATGGAAGAACTGGAAAAAAAGCTGGGCTACACCTTCCGCGACCCGGAGCTGCTCCGTGCCGCCCTGTACCACAGCTCCTACGCCAACGAGCACCGCAGCGAGGGCATACGCAGCAACGAGCGTCTGGAATTCCTGGGCGACGCCGTGCTGGGCTTTGTGTCCGCCGAGCACCTGTTCAAAAAGCACCCGGAGCTGCCGGAGGGCGACCTGACCCGCATCCGTGCCGCCCTGGTGTGTGAGGAGAGCCTGCACGAGGTGGCCCAGTCCCTGGACCTGGGCAATTACCTGCTGCTGGGCAAGGGCGAGGAGCAGGGCGGCGGCCGCTGCCGGCCCTCCATACTGGCCGACGCCACCGAGTCCGTGTTTGCCGCCGTGTATCTGGACGGCGGGATAGACGCCGCCAGCGACCTCATCCACCGCGTCCTGCTGGACAAGGAACGTGAGGAGGTGGTGGAGGAGCGCCGCCGGGACTATAAGACGGAGCTGCAGGAGTTGGTCCAGCGCAGAAGCGGCCAGGTGCTGCACTATGAGCTGACGGGCACCTCTGGCCCCGACCACGCCAAGCAGTTCACCTTCCGGGTGACGCTGAACGGCAGAGAGCTTGGCCAAGGCACCGGCCGCAGTAAGAAGGAGGCGGAGCAGTCCGCCGCCCGCAGCGCCCTGGCACAGTGGAACGAGCAATAAGCAAAAAGAGAACGCCCATCGGGCGTTCTCTTTTTGCGTCAGTCCTCCAATATCACCCCGGTACGCCAATTCACCTTATGCATCACGCCGTCAATCAGATCGTAGCATTCTTCCGGGATCGCTTCGGGGTCCACGTCCGCAAAGCGGTGGTGATACCAATCCCGTTCATAGAGAATGACTACTGTGTCCTCCACCTCGGAACTGATGGTATCAGAGCTTCGTCCTCCGGTCAGATAGTCGTATGCGCCGCTGTCGCCTATGGGAAGCGAATCCTTACCGTCCCGGGGATAGAGGTACATCAGCACCAGATAATTATCGTCTTCCGAATCGTCCCAGTTCGGGAATACGTTGGTGCAATAGTAATCCTTAAATTCCAATGGGTCTTGGCAGACGTACATCAGATAGTCCAGGCCAGTGTTGCTGATGACATCGCTTCTGGGAAAGTCGCAGAAGTAATAGTATCCATCCTGCTTGATGTAGTTGAAGATGTGGCCGCCCAAATACTGCACGTAGCCCTGTTCTTCATAATCTCCTGCCAGCAGGCGGTTCATCAGGTTGGAGGTCCCGGCGCACGTCCCCGCCATGTACTCATAGGTGTAGTCCGCAGGCAAGCCCCAGCCCCAGCCATAGCCGTTGATATAGCCGCCCGGATTGAGATTGAAATTGACGTAGCGCCCCCCCAGAAAATGGGCGGCTTCCTCATCTATGCGGTAGCCGCTGGCCCGCAGGAACAGCGCGGCGTCCTCTATGGTGTGCAGCTTGTCGGCGGCTTCGTCCAGCGTCAGGCCGGCGCCGGCCAACTGCTGAATCTCTTCGTCAGTGTACTCCCGCTGCTCAAAGGCCTTCCGCTGTTCCTGCTCCTCTTTGCTCAGAACGGGGTACGCGTTTGCCGTGTAGGCAGACGTACTGAAGCCGCACGCTGTCCGCAGCATATCCGCCAGCTTCTGTGCATCCGCGTTCACATAGTTCTCGCCGGAGAGGACGAGCCAGCAGTCGCCGCGTATCTCAAACGGGTCAAATGCATAATACAGTCCGTCCTGCGCTATGGCGGCATAGGCGCTATAATTGCTGCTGGAATACAGATCGATGCGCCCGCTTTCCTCATAGTCCCCTGCCAGCAGATACAGCAGCGCATCCACCCAGCCGCGGGGCTGGCTGCTGCCGCGCAGCAGCGTGGTCTCCACGTCCTGACTGTCGATATCCTCGCTGTCCTGCTGCCGTGCCTTCAGCAGCCGCAGCGCGTCCGGCACGGTGCTCACAGTCACCGCCATCTCCGCGGTGTCCCCGCCGTCCAACAGCGCCGTGATCTCCTCCCCGGTCAGCTGCGGTTCGCCGAACACCGCCGGATAGCACACGCCGTCCACGCGGTAACATTCCACACCGTTGGAGGTCACTGCTTTGGCGCTGCTCTCGCCGCACCCAGCCAGCGCCGCCAGCGTCAGCAGGCACAGCACCAGCGCAACACATCTCTTTCGCATGATATTCTCTCCCTTTTTCGTGTTTTTACCATCATAGCACACGGAGTACGGCATGGCAAGCAAAAAGCACCGCCGAGGGCGGTGCTTTTTTGTGCGCATTACGGCTGGTAGTGGTGCGCGTCCTGCAGCACCATCTCCTTGACCTTCATCAGCCGTGTGGTGTTGCCGCGCTCGTTCTCGTCCAGCTTCATGGTGATATAGCGGATGTTCTGCTCCGTCTCCGGGATCATCACATACTCCAGCGCGTTGACCCGCCGGCGGGTCTTTTCGATATCCTGGGCCAGCAGCTGCATGGTCTTTTCCACCTGCGCCAGCTCCAGCATATCGGCGAATACCGCCTGCATCTTCTCCAGCGCCGCGTCCAGCTCGCCGCTGGTCTGGGCGAAGCCGTAGGGCAGCAGCGCGTCGTCGCCGCTGTCGGTCTGGAAGGTGAACACCGGCACGTTCACGCTCATGATGTTCCGGGTGGATACCTCCAGCGACACGCTGCGCCGCGGGCAGGACAGGGCCTCCTCCAGCACCTCCGGCCCCATCAGGGCGGCGGCCACGGTGAAGGCGGCGTTGGCCTCCTTCAGCCCCTGCTCCACCTTGGCGCGGAGCGCGCGGTTGCGCCGCACCACGTCCATAAACTGCTTCATCAGCTCGTCCCGCTTGTCCTTCAGCAGCTTGTGGCCCCGGCGTGCGGTCTTCAGCCGGCCCTTCAGCCGGGTCAGCTCCATCCGGGTGGGGTTGACAGTCTTTCCCGCCATGGCGCTCACTCCTTCACCGGCAGATACTTGTTCAGCATCTCCGGCTTGATGCGCTTCAGCTCACTGCGGGGCAGCATACGCAGCAGCTCCCAGCCCAGGTCCAGTGTTTGCTCTATGGTGCGGTTCTCGTCGAACCCCTGCGAGACGTAGCGCTTCTCGAACTCGTCGGCGAACTTGGCGTACAGCAGGTCCGTGGGACTCAGGGCAGCCTCGCCCAGAATGGTCATCAGCTCCTTGGCCTCCTTACCGCTGGCGTAGGCGGCGAACAGCTGGTTCATGGTGGGCGCGTGATCCTCCCGGGTCTTGCCGGCGCCCACGCCCTTGTCCTTCAGACGGGACAGAGAGGGCAGCACGTCCACCGGCGGCAGGATGTTCTTGCGGTACAGGTCGCGGCTCAGAATGATCTGCCCCTCGGTGATGTAGCCGGTCAGGTCGGGGATGGGGTGGGTCTTGTCGTCCTCCGGCATGGTCAGGATGGGGATCATGGTGATGGAGCCCTTGCACCCCAGCTTGCGGCCGGCGCGCTCGTACATACTGGCCAGGTCGGTGTACAGATAGCCGGGATAGCCGCGGCGTCCGGGGACCTCCTTCTTGGCGGCGGAGACCTCACGCAGCGCCTCGGCGTAGTTGGTGATATCCGTCAGGATCACCAGCACGTGCATATCCTTCTCAAAGGCCAGATACTCCGCGGCGGTCAGCGCCATACGGGGCGTGGCGATACGCTCCACGGCGGGGTCATTGGCCAGGTTGGTGAACAGCACCGTGCGCTCGATGGCGCCGGTGCGCTGGAACTCCCGCACAAAGAACTCCGACTCCTCAAAGGTGATGCCGATAGCGGCGAACACCACGGCGAAGTTGGAGCTGTCGTCCAGCACCTTGGCCTGTCGGGCGATCTGCGCCGCCAGATTGGCGTGGGGCAGACCGGAGCAGGAGAAAATGGGCAGCTTCTGGCCGCGGACCAGCGTGTTCAGTCCGTCGATGGTGCTGATGCCGGTCTGAATGAACTCGTTGGGATAGTCACGGGCCGCCGGGTTCATGGGCAGGCCGTTGATGTCCCGGTATTCCTCCGCCAGCAGGGCGGGGCCGCCGTCGATGGGCTCGCCCATGCCGTTGAACACGCGCCCCAGCATATCGGCGGATACGCCCAGCTGCAAGGGGTGGCCCAGGAAGCGGATGGTGGCATCCCGCAGGTTGATGCCGGCGGAGGAGTCGAACAGCTGGACCACGGCGCGGTCGCCGTTGACCTCCAGCACCTTGCAGCGGCGGACCTCGCCGCTGTGCAGCTGGATCTCCGCCAGCTCGTCATAGGTGACGCCCTCCACATGGTCCACCACCATCAGGGGACCGGACACCTCATGGATGGTACGGTATTCCTTCATCATTCCTCTTCACCAGCCTTTCGGATCAGCTCGGCGATCTCGCGCTCCATATCAGCGCGGACGGCGGCGTAGTTGGCGGCGTATTCCTCTGCGGCGGCGTACTTGGCCCAGCCCAGCTTCTCCCGGGCGGGGATGGCGTACAGCGCGGATGGGGCCACGGCCTTGTCCACAGCGCCGCGGCACAGGGACTCGTAGTGCAGGATCAGCCCCAGCAGCTGCATCTGCCGGTCAAAGCTGGAGTAGGAGTCCACGTCCATAAAGGCATTCTGCTGCAGGAAGTCCTCCCGCAGCATCCGGGCGATCTCCAACGTCAGCTGGTCGTGGGCGGAAAGGGAATCCTTGCCCACCAGCTGGACGATCTCGTTCAGCTCGTTCTCCTCCTGCAAAAGGTGCATGGCGCGGTTGCGGTTCCGGATGAAGTCCTCGCCCATGTTCTCGTTGAACCAGGGCGTCACCGCGTCCAGATACAGGGAGTAGGAGTTCAGCCAGTTGATGGCCGGGAAGTGGCGGCGATAGGCCAGCGAGGCGTCCAGCGACCAGAAGACCTTGACGATACGCATGGTGGCCTGTGCCACCGGCTCACTCAGGTCGCCGCCGGGAGGCGACACCGCGCCCACGGCGGTCAGGGAGCCGGTGCGCTCGTCGCTGGCAAGGCACTGCACCACGCCGGCGCGCTCATAGAACTGCGCCAGACGGGAGGCCAGATAGGCGGGATATCCCTCCTCGCCGGGCATCTCCTCCAACCGGCCGGACATCTCGCGCAGGGCCTCGGCCCAGCGGGAGGTAGAGTCGGCGATGACGGCCACATCGTAGCCCATGTCGCGGAAATACTCCGCGATGGTGATGCCGGTGTAGACCGATGCCTCACGGGCGGCCACAGGCATATCCGAGGTGTTGGCGATCAGCACTGTACGCTTCATCAGGCTCTCGCCGGTGCGGGGGTCGGTCAGCTCCGGAAACTCCCGCAGTACGTCGGTCATCTCGTTGCCGCGCTCGCCGCAGCCAATGTAGACCACCAAATCCACATCAGACCACTTGGCCAAAGCGTGCTGCATCACTGTCTTGCCAGAGCCGAACGGTCCCGGAATAGCCGCGGTACCGCCCTTTGCCACCGGGAAGAAGGTATCCACAATACGCTGGCCGGACTGCAGCGGCACGCTGGGCGGGAATTTGCGCCGATAGGGACGGCCCACACGCACTGGCCACTTCTGCATCATCGGTAATTCCACACGGGTACCGTCCGGCTGCTCCAGCACAGCGACCGTTTCAGTCACGGTATAGCTGCCGGATTCTATCGAAACCAGCTTGCCTTTCATCTTGGGCGGGATCATAATTTTATGCAAAATGGAGGAGGTCTCCTGCACTGTACCGATAATATCACCGCCGATGACCTCATCACCGGGATGGGCGGTGGCGGTAAACTCCCACTTTTTCTCACGATCCAGGGCCGGCACTTCCACACCGCGGGGGAGGTTATTGCCGCCCACTTTTTTCATGATGGCATCCAGCGGGCGCTGAATTCCGTCATAGATATTTTCCACCAGGCCTGGACCCAGCTCTACCGAAAGGGGTGAACCGGTAGTAACTACCTCCGCACCGGGTCCAAGACCCGAGGTTTCCTCGTAGACCTGGATAGAGGCGGAGCCACTGTTCATGGTCAGGATCTCGCCGATGAGGCGCTGCTCCCCTACCCGAACCACATCCGCCATATTGGCTTCCTCCAGCTCGGTGGCAACCACTAGAGGCCCGGAAACTTTAACGATTTTTCCCATGGGGCTTTCCTTCCTTTACTCAGATGATATCGGCGCCAACAGCGCGCTCCACTGTTGTTTTTACCTGCTGCATTCCCAGGCCGAGGCTGCCCTCTTTGCCGGGGATGAGGATAATGGCAGGGGTGGCCGACTTGCGGTAACGGTCCAATTCCGCTGTAAGACCAGCCGCTAACTGTTCGGTGATGTAGATAATGGCGGTATTATCCTTGGCCAGCCGGTGCAGGATGGGGCGGGCCTGCTCGGCATTTTCGGCAGGGCATACCTGCAAGCCAAGTGCCGCAAAGCCCTGTACGCTCTGGGCATCGCCCAGTACAGCTATTTGATACATTCGGCACCTCCTTATTCCGCCTGACGCAGCCGACTGCGGATCATTTCCGATGAAAGTCCCGCCTGTCGACCCGTCATAATAATGCGAATCGCTGTAATCTCATTTTCCACAGCAGCCAGGTAGCACAGCACTGTTTCCTCCCCAAAAGGGGTACGGCGGGCTGCCGAAAGATAAGCTTCAGTCGCTTCATCGCAAGCCTTTTCAAATGCCATCAGTGGTCCACCGCTAGTTGCAGCCGCTCCCTGTGCCACCGCTTTGCCAAGCGCCCCAGCACCGAACAGTTCTCCCAGCTTGACTGGATCCGTCGCCATTATGGCGTGAGGAGAAACACTGCCACCCTCCAAAAGGGCACGGGGCAGCACCTCGCTGCTGCCGCTGCGGGCGGCCCGTACGGCGGTGCGCAGGTTTGCGGCGTCAATAAGCTGCCGCACATACCCCTGTAAAAAGTTGCTTTTCATTTCCTCAGCCAAAGTGCGCATTTCATCATAACAAGCAGCATCCAACCGTAGATCAGCACCTTGCGGATCATTTTCCCGCAGAAGAGCCGCTGCTTCCTGCGCCGCACGGCGGGCTGTATCACTTACCTGGAACATATGCTCCTGCTGCCATTCGCTTTGCAGCTGAGCGGCATCATACCGACCGCCTGGCAGCAGAAATGCTTCCGGCGAAATTCCTCGGCGTTCTGCCTTTAGGATCGCCTTGATGTTATGGTAATCGTATTTGAGCTGGAATAGCTCAATGAGCCTTGGCTCCGGCACAGCAGCCGCCAGCTCTTTGTAGAGCGTTTCCCGATGCTCCCGCAGCGCTTCCTCCAGTGGGAGAGCTTCGGCATAACCGCATTCCGTCAGCAGCTTACGGGCTTCCGTCTCACTGGCTGCTTCCAGTAGACGCTCCACCTTTTCCGGAGTCAGCAGGCGGGTCTCCATTGCATGCAGCCACGCAGAGACCGCCAAATAGTCAGTATCCTTGATGGGGGTCATCGCAGCCCCTCCTTACTGTACGGGAAAGAGGATCGCAGCGACCTCTTTCTCCAGCTTTTCCCGCTGCAGCCGCACCAGGGTATCAAAGGCACAGTTCAGCTCTACATCACCATGGCTGAGGATAAATCCGCCCGGAATAGAACGGGGCTCGGCACTAAGTGTCAGCTTTCCCGGTTTACCTGCTTCGCGTAAGGCGGTATTCGCCAGCAGTACAACCTCTGGTCCAATTTCACTTGCATCCTGTGGGGAAAGGATCATCTCCTCCCCTCCTTCGGCCACTTTCGCAGCTAGTGAAGCGATCAGCGCAAGATATTTTTCTCGAGGCAAGTGGCATAACTCTTCCACCGCCACCGCAAAAGCTTCATTCAATAATTCCTGTTTAGCTGCCAATTCCATCTTGCGACACTCCACCGTCGCCGAAGATGACAGGCG
>OJNV01000771.1_pt1 | contig 17671 bp, 16 predicted proteins | sample 1597961 | NCBI WGS metagenome assembly OJNV01 (sample SAMN01915220, study PRJEB22387) | human gut metagenome | isolation source: stool | host: Homo sapiens | place: USA
ATATATGTTTATACTAGAAGAGAGATTTACCTTCTTGATATAATATAAGAGGAGGAAAACAAAATGAATTCTAAGAAAAAGATAATTGCAGGTATTATTTTATGTTTGTTTATTGGTGTAATGACTGTATTTGTATTCCCTAGTCCTAATGCATATTTACTAAAAGTTGATGTAAATGGTGAAAAGAAGACAGGTTATTCTTTATATAAGTCTACTTCTGTTTCTTCTAAGATGAAGAGACTTGAGTTTAGTACTCAATTACCAGAAGGTGTGACAAAGTATGATGAAAGTAAAGCACGTTATGGATCACCTAGTTATAATCTAGTATTAAAAGGAACGACATATCGCTTCTATAGACTTGCGAGAGATACAGATGTTCTTGTAACTAAGACAGGTAATAAGTCTAAAGAATATGCACGTATGGATAGAGAGACATATCAGAAGGTTGCATCTGCCAGTAGTTATGCTGAATATGATTATTTAGATTATTGGAATTAAAAGAAAGAGGATTGACTCTGTAATAGAATCAATCCTCTTTTTGTGCACTGTTTCATTTTCGTACTGATTCTTGAGATTATTAAGTTCTTTTAGACGTGAATTAATAACTGTTAATTCATCTATGATTTTCTTAATCAAATATACCACACCTTTAAAACTTTTTTCTAAAATATAAAAGAGCAATTCGATTTTGAATCACTCCTCATTTTGAATAATTATATGTACCTAATCTATTTTGATAATCTTCTAATTCATGAAATATTCTAAAAATTGTTATTTCTTTATTTGCACTATCAACAAAGTAAATAAAGATATAATGATGAATTATTAACTTTCTATATTCATATTGATGACGTTTTAGAGTGACCGGATGAGACTTTGGATGTGACCTTATACTTTCTAGATTTTTATCAATATCATGTTTGAATTTTGTGAGAATAAATGGATTTTTATATCCAGAGAGATAAGATAATATTTTATGTAAATCATCAATTGCTGAATCCGTATAAAGTATTTTATAAGTTAAATCCATACTTTTTACTAAACATTCCCCATGTTTCTTCTTCAGTATGAGTTCTTCCTTCTTCGTAGTCTTTTTCTGCTTCATTTAACTTATCTTCGATTGTTTCAGGAAGAATAACATTATTTTTATCAATTGAGTCAATATCTTTAATTGGTTTCATAAAAATCAATCCTCCTTACCCATAGTATAGCATTTATTAAAACAAATACAAACAATAGTGAACTACTACAACTTAATACTTCGTATTTGAAGTCGTAGCTTCTAACATGCTTGCGCATTTGTTTATGAAATCCGATATTTAAGGCTCTGTCTACTGCTAAACTGTAAGATACATAAGTTTTCCTTTCTAGAGATTTAGGAATAGAAGTTTCCTATATATCTTATACCTTCACTAATCCAGAATTTCTCAAACAAATGCCGTTTCTTTACATAAAAATCAAGGAAAGAAATTATGTACCTCAAACAGGTGATCTTATCTTTTTTGACTAGGAAATTGATAATGATCCAGACCATATGCGTTTTTTTTTCAAGTTGAAATTCAAACTCAAATGAAAGATTTAATGAAAGACCTAAGATGAAGAAAGTTAGTGTCATTGATTATGAAATCTAAAGAAATAGGATTGACTCTGTAATAGAATCAATCCTCTTTTTGTCTGTTGATAAAAGCATTTATGCTAAATCCATCTGGATATCTTTTATGTAGTTTATCTAGGTTACCTTGTAAGATAGTATCTAAAGGAACATCTAATGCAGTAGCAGCTTCGGCAAGATACCAGGCTATATCACCTGATTCTTTAATAAGATGATTTTTGTCCCTGCATCAATATCCCATAACACTATTCATAAGTATATCTTTCTTATTCAGTTTAGGGATTCAGCGTTCTTAACGCTTCTTTTTGTATTCATTGTAGTAAAGAAAAAGCCCTGAATAAATCAGGACTTTAAGTGTTGAATTAATTATTTGCTAGCTTCTTCAATAGCAACTGCAACTGCAACAGTAGCACCTACCATTGGGTTGTTACCCATACCGATTAAGCCCATCATTTCAACGTGAGCTGGTACTGATGAAGAACCTGCGAACTGAGCATCACTATGCATACGACCCATAGTATCAGTCATACCATATGAAGCTGGTCCTGCAGCCATGTTATCTGGATGTAATGTACGACCAGTTCCTCCTCCTGAAGCAACTGAGAAGTATTTCTTACCCTGTTCGATACATTCTTTCTTATATGTACCTGCAACTGGATGCTGGAAACGAGTTGGGTTAGTAGAGTTACCAGTGATTGATACATCTACACCTTCTTTATGCATGATAGCTACGCCTTCACGTACGTCATCTGCACCATAGCAGTTAACCTTAGCTCTATCACCATCTGAATAAGCAGTTCTAGATAATTCTTTAACCTCACCTGTGAAATAATCGAACTGAGTTTCAACATATGTGAAACCATTGATTCTTGAGATGATCTTAGCAGCATCTTTACCTAAACCATTTAAGATAACTCTTAAAGGATGCTTACGAACTTTGTTAGCGTTTAATGCGATCTTGATTGCACCTTCAGCAGCTGCGAATGATTCATGACCAGCTAAGAAAGCGAAACACTGAGTTTCTTCATCAAGAAGTCTTGAACCTAAGTTACCATGACCTAAACCTACTTTACGATCATCAGCAACTGATCCAGGAATACAGAATGACTGTAAACCAATACCGATTGTCTTAGCAGCATCAGCAGCCTTAACGTCATCTTTCTTGATTGCGATTGCAGCACCTACAGTGTAAGCCCAGCAAGCATTTTCGAAGCAGATAGGCTGAGTAGATTTAACGATGTTATAAACATCAATACCTTTATCATCACAGATCTTCTTAGCTTCTTCGATATCTTTAATACCATATTCGTTTAAAGTTTTATTGATCTGGTTGATTCTTCTTTCATAACCTTCAAATGTAATAGCCATTGTTCTACCTCCTAATTATTCCTTTCTTGGATCGATGTACTTAGCAGCATCAGCAAAACGTCCATAAGAACCTGTTGCTTTCTTAACAGCTTCATTAGCATCTTCTCCAGCTTTGATCATGTCCATCATTCTTCCAAGATTTACGAATTCGTAACCGATGATCTGGTCATCATTATCTAAAGCAACTCTAGTAATGTAACCTTCAGTTAATTCGAGGTAACGAGGACCTTTCTTCTTAGTAGCATAAGATGTACCTACCATTGATCTTAAACCTTTACCTAAGTCTTCAAGACCAGCACCTACTACTAAACCACCTTCTGAGAAAGCAGACTGAGAACGTCCATAAACGATCTGTAAGAATAATTCTCTCATTGCAGTATTGATAGCATCACAAACTAAGTCAGTGTTTAATGCTTCAAGTAAAGTTCTACCAACTAAAGCTTCAGCTGCCATAGCTGCAGAATGAGTCATACCTGAACATCCGATAGTTTCGATAAGTGCTTCTTCAATGATACCTTCCTTAACATTTAAAGAAAGTTTACAAGCACCCTGCTGTGGAGCACACCATCCGATACCATGAGTGTAAGCAGAAATATCCTTGATTTCTTTAGAATAAACCCATTTGCCTTCTTCAGGAATTGGGGCACAACCATGATTGCCGCCCTGTTTAACGCAATACATTTCTTCAACTTCTTTTGAATAAATCATTTTTTTACTCCTTTCATTACTAAATGACTGTTGATTCAAGGTGAGGGTTATCACCTGTCAAAATTATATGACACCATGCTTTTAAAGTCAATGAAACTCAAGAAAACAGCATGTAAAAAATAGTATAAAAAGGGCTTAAAATAGCGATTTTCAGACATTAAAAGGACTTGTGAAAAAATAAGCGTTTTCATTTTTGCATCAATGAAAATTACAGTATGTTAATGGGTTGGTGAAGTTAAAAAATTAGTCATAATCTTGTAATAGTATTATAATGACAATGCAATGGAAGAAGGATAAACTTATGAAACATCAAAAGCTGACAATAAAACAGAAGAGAATACTGAAGAATATATTGGTTGTAGTATTACTTATTATTAGTTTTCCTAGCTATACACCAACACAAGTCATTATTAAAAGTGATCATATATTAATAAGTAACCATCTCTTATCTAGACCAATAGAATGTAGTAGTTTTGATGGACTTACTTATACAGGGCTAGATGGTAAGAAATATAGTCATAATAGTTATGTAGGTGTACAGCCTCTTACAATCTCTAATACAATTACATTTAGTGCTTCTAAGACGCTGTATAGTGCACCATTCTCTTACTATGCTACTTCTAATACTGTTCCTGCAGGAAGTTATCATGTCACAAAAGAAGCAGGACGTTATATGTATATAGAAGGGAAGGGGTGGGTCTCTTCTCAATATGTGAGTATAGATGTCAATAATTCTATAGAGAATACGACAGGTATACCACTCTACAAAGATTATATGATTCCTGAAGCAAGTAGTCATCGTACACATTACGCTATGAGACCGCTGTATATTACAATCCATACAACAGATAATACAAGTAAAGGAGCCGATGCTTTGAGTCATGCTAAACTTCAATATACAGGTAATGTACGTTCTGCTTCCTGGCATTATACAGTGGATAATCATTGTATCTACCAATCATTACCACTTAACCAGCAGGCAGGACATGCAGGAGATGGTGTCATGCCAGGTAATAGTGCGTCTATTGCGATAGAAATATGTGTCAATTCAGATGGCCATTTATATATGGCAGAAAAAAATGCAGCCAAACTTGCTGCTGCATTATTAAAACAATATAACCTCAGTGTGGATCAACTCCGTATGCATCATGACTGGTCAGGTAAAGAATGCCCTCGACCAATGATAGAAGGGCAGTCTGGGTCAATGAGCTGGGAGAGTTTTAAGAAACAGGTCTATAATTACATGCGTACAGTATGAAAAAAGGAAGCTCGTGCTTCCTTTTCAAATGCCTATTCAATCATAATAGGTTTCTTTTCTTCAATCTTTTCAGGTTCAGTCTTAGGGAAAGTGATCATTAATTCACCATTCTCAAACTTAGCAGTGAAGTCTTCTTCTTTATAACCCTCACCAACATAGAACTTTCTTGAACAGCTACCTGTATAACGTTCACTTCTGATAACCTTGCCGTTCTTATCTTTTTCTTCCTTATCCTGATTAGTATTAGCAGAAACTGTTAAATAACCATCAGTCAAGTCTAGAGAAATATCTTCTTTCTTATATCCAGGAAGAGCAATATTCATTTCATAGTTGTTGTCTACTTCCTTGATATCACACTGCATTGCATTAGTTGATGGACTCATCCAGCCATCATCAAACATATCATCAAACACATCATAGAAACCAGGTAAAAATCTCATAAATAACATCTCCTTTATCAAATTTAAACATGGGATTCTTCGTCTCGTGTTATTAGTAGATTGTAATTGATTTCTTTTCTACTCTCTTTGGAGCTTCCTTAGGAACTGAAATCATTAATTCACCATTATCAAATTTAGCTTTGATATCTTCTTCAGTAAATCCTTCACCTACATAGAAGCTTCTAGAACAGTTACCACTATATCTTTCGCGTCTTACAATACGTCCTGCTGTTTCTTCTTTCTTAGCAGATGCTGATACTTTTAAGTAGCCATCCTTAAGTTCCAAAGCAATATCTTCTTTCTTATATCCAGGAAGAGCAATATTCATTTCATAAGTATTTTCAGTTTCACGAATATCACATAACATTGTATTTACTTTTGTAGTATTGACTCCTGAATCAAATAAATCATCAAACACATTACTAAAATTTGGATAATATCTCATATTTGTTCGCCTCTCTCAACGTTTTTCTTATTTCTTAGTAACCTCTCTATCGATTACAACTATTATTATAGTCACTCATTTAGCAAAGTCAACACTTGAGTGCTAAAAATTAGCACTTTCTTTTATAAAGTGCTAAAAAGAAAAGAACCTGCCTATTTGGCAGGTTCTAAGTCAATATCTTTTAATTGATAAGCAGTCATATCAATTTCTTTATTACTTATAATTTCAATAGTATCTGAATTGTTGTAAATGCGTGTAGTAAAGGCATAAGCACCATCATTGATGAATAGCTCTAAAGAAGATGTGTCGCTAAACAAAGTTATATTATTTATTTCAGGAATTTTAATGTGTTTCACACCACGACCTGAACCGCTTTTATTCATATCGATAGTGAGAAGACCATCTTCATAATTCATATTTACACCTCTTATCGGCATGTTACCGATTCCATACATGTATTATATATTAAGTATAAGCACTCGTTAACAAAAATACGAAACCGATACCACATTTTTTTCAAAAAAAGCATCAGATACTTCTGACACTTTCTCCTTCTATAAATGTGAAGTCAATAAGTGTAGCACGTTCGACCTCTTTTTCTTCAATCATATCAAGAATAATCTGTCCAGCCATCTGACCAGCATGAGCATAATGGAATTTAATAGTTGTAAGGGCAGGGGACATTACAGTAGAAGTCCAATAACCACCAAATCCAGTCACTGAAACATCTTCAGGAATACGCAAACCGTGATCTTTTAGAATCTTCATACATCCCATCGCAATTGTATCTGTTGCACAGATGATGGCAGTAGGGCATGTATGATTCTTTAAGTAATCATTGAGTTTATCAATTGTCTTTTCAGCAGAGAAGTCTGTTTCTAGAAAATGAGGATGTACATCCTGTAAGCCATCATAAACACCCTGTCTACGAATGACTCCTACAGCCACATCTTTTCTGCTTACTCCTGCATATACAACACTCTTATGACCATTAGAATAAATATACTCACCTATCTTATAGCCTGCTTCATAATCATTGTTAATAACACTCACACCATCATCATAAGCCTGAGCCATAAAGACAATAGGAACAGAACTCTTAGAGGCAATATCTCTATGTGCCATTGTGATAGAAGTGGCAAGGAGAATAATACCATCCACTCTTAATTGTATAAGTTTAGTAATGGACTTGATTTCATCGAGTTCATCATGATTAGTATTAATGATGATTGTCGTATAATGATGCTTCTTTAAGAACTGATCAATATTCATCATCATACGACTAGAAGCATATGAAGTAAGAGTAGGGCATACAATACCCACAGTATGTGTCTTGTTGGCTTTTAAATTTGCAGCAAGCACATTAGGTTCATAATCATATTCTTTTACAATCTTCTCTATCTTCTGCCGTGTTTCTTCTTTTACATAGCCGCCATTAAAATAACGAGAAACAGTTGTTTTAGACACACCTGCAACTTTTGCAATATCGGCCATAGTCATCTTCTTCATGTTAATCCTCACTAAATAAACTCATGATTTCTTCACCACTCATAGTCGTAATAGAACCACTGTTACCTTCCACAAAACGATCAGCTAAATCCTTCTTAGCTGCCTGTAATGTCTGAATCTTTTCTTCAATAGAATCAGCCATAATCAACTTATATACAAATACTTTATTCTTCTGTCCAATACGATATGCTCTATCTGTTGCCTGGTTCTGTGCAGACATATTCCACCAAGGGTCAAAGTGAATAACACCTTCTGCTGCAGTGAGGTTTAAACCAGTACCTCCTGCTTTTAAACTAATTAAGAAGACTGTTGTATCATCATTCTGATAAGCATCTACTAAACCTTTACGATCCGCTTTATCAGTATCACCAGTCAACATATAATAAGATGTCTTACTCTTATCTAATTCTTTTGCAAGAAGATTCAATAAGCTCTTAAATGATGAGAATACAATAATCTTTTTGCTATTGTCTTTATATGTCTGAATAATATTTAAACATGCTTCCATCTTAGAAGACATATGTTTTACATCATCAAAGACAATACGAGGTTCACAACAGATCTGTCTTAACTTTGTCAACATCGCAAGAATCTGAATACGGTCCTTAGAACCATCCAATGTCTTTAATAACTGATTGGCCTGTGCTAAATGTGCTAAATAGAGCTTCTTTTCATCTTCACTGAAGTCTACAAGTACAGTATTTTCAATCTTATCAGGTAAATCTTTTAATACTTCATTTTTTGTACGTCTTAATACAAAAGGTGAAATCATCTTCTGTAATTGTGTCTGAACCTCTTCATCATGATCCTTTACAATAGGTGCTTCATAATGAGATTTAAAATAACGATAGTTATATAAATAGTCTTTATTTAAGAAATCAAAGATGGACCACAATTCAGCAAGTGAGTTTTCAATAGGTGTACCAGTTAACGCATAGCGCTGTTTACCTTCTAATGATTTAACTGCAATTGCATTCTTAGTCTTCTGATTCTTAATATACTGTGCTTCATCTAAAACTATAAAATCAAATACAATACCCTTATATTCCTCATAATCCTTACGAATATAATCATAAGAAGTAATCATCACATCAAATTGCTTATAGTTTTTAATAATCTCTTTACGTTCTTTTGCACTACCCATTACACAAGTCACCTTTAAATGAGAAGAGAACTTATTAAACTCATCCAACCAGTTTAAAATCAATGAAGCAGGACAAATAATAATAGAAAAGTGATGTTCATTACTTTCTAATAAACTCATAATCTGGATAGTTTTACCCAAACCCATATCATCTGCAAGAATACCACCAAAATGTAGATCATTCATAGTAGAAAGCCATTGGAAACCTTCTTTCTGATAATCTCTTAAGATGGCATCATAGCGTTCATTTAATTCATGTCTATGATGTGTATAGTTCTTTAAATGATCCAATACATCCTTAAATGATTCTTCACGATTGACCTGTACATACTGGAAGTCCTGTGTTGCTAAGTCCATTTGATGTGCTCTATTTAGATTTAAATCAATTGAACCATCTTCAGAAATATCTTTAGGTAGAATATGATACTGATCCATCATATTACCTAACTCATCTAATTCATGTGTATCAATATATAATAACTGACCATTCTTTAAACGATGATAACGTTTCTTTTTCTTATGACTCGCAATAATATCAGCTAATTCTTCTTTAGGCACATCTAAAGAATCTAAGTCCATTTCTAATAGATTATGAGAGACCTTAATACCAACAGATAAATTCATAGACTTCTTAGAACCTATCGCTTGTAAAGAATCAGATACATAAACATCTGTAATCTTATTAAGATGTCCTAAACCATCATGAATCATATCTATTGTTTCATCACGATGTGTATCAAAACGCATAGGTCCTGACATATCATCAGGATTATATTTCTCTAAGAAATTAATAATGAGGTCTGCTTTCAAAGAATGAGGTACATCTTCTTTAAGAAGATCATGTGTTCCATCCTCATATGTTCCAATTAGGCTAACTAAAGCATATTCATCTTCATCTACATCTGCATAGATTTCTAGATGTGATTCCTCTTGGATTGTATCCTCTAAACCTACATACTCAATATATTTCTTTGTAGGAGAAATAATATAACGAGTAAAGTTTTCTAACTGTTCATGCGCTACATAAAGACGCTGTAATGTATCAAAACGATTCAATAACTCAATAGTAACACCCTGTTTATCAAAAGGGTAACGAGTGATAGTAAAATCTGAAGGTGTATATTGATATAAACATCTCTTACCAGCGAAATAAGGTGCTATATTTGTTTCTAGTTCTAGAATTGTATCATGTTTATCCTTAGTCACTGATACCACAGGATGTAATTCATCTTCTATACATTTAAAATTATGAAAAGATGCAGGAATAGTTGTAAGTAACTCCCATAAAGCATCAATATTCTCATTATCAATGAATAACGTATTATTATTAGCAAGATGAGAATGATAGAATCTCAGAATGAATTGGTAAATCTTTTTAGATGGTTCATCTAGAATATCAGGATTATGAACAAAAGATAAAGTCTTTCCATAAGCATGGTATTCATTATTCTGCATCTGTGTTACAAAGTTAGGAATACTCTTTACAATATAATCTCTTGCACGTCCTATTTTAAATGTTATATTAAAATTCCATCCATCTGCACGAAGCAGCTTTAAATGAACGGGTGTAGAACTTACAGGTGTAAACTGATTGACTAACTGATTTTTAATATAATCAGTCAGTGCATTGGTTTCCTTTTCTCTTTCCATTCTTCTAAATTCAGCCATCTGTTGTTCCCATAAAAGACGTTCTCTCATAGCACTCTTCTTTTCTTCCTGTGCACGCTTTTCTAAATCAACAGCATAACGATAAGGGAATGTATTAGGAGATAACTCCTGAACCTTTAAAATAAGGGCTCCTATATGTCCACAGGCTGTATATTCATCAGCATATATACAATTACAGTCTGTTGATACTATTTTAGAATTGGGATTCACAAGAACACGGGGAAGATAAATATTACCATTAATCATAACTTTACCAGATATATGATAATAACCACGATTATCTATAGTGATAGAAACATTTACAACATAATCTCTTCGATAATATTCTCGTGCAATATCACGGTTACGTGCTCTAGATACAACACGTTCAAATTCATTGTCAGTGATAAATAACATAGCAATTCCTCCTAATCTAACTAATTATATCATAAGAAAGAACACAAAAAAACTGGAATAAATCTTATTCCAGTTCAACAGGTTCCTGTTTTAGAGTTAGACCATATTTCTTTTCAATAATAGAAACAATTTCTTCTCTTGCCTGTTTTAAGTGAGCATAGCTTTGTGCACTTTCATTAATTAAGATCAGTGCAGCTTTTTCTGATACACGCATACCATAAAATGATTTGCCCTTTAATCCAGCATGGTCTATTAACCATCCAGAAGGGACTTTATTACCTTCCCAGACAGGAACATTCATACTTCTTAAACGTTCTGCTTCCTGATCATCTAAATATACATTCTTAAAGAATGATCCAGAACTTGCCATTTCTTCTGGTTTAGGTAACTTAGACCAACGTATTTCAGTAACCATCTCTCTAATAGATTTAGGAGAAAAATCAGTAATCTGATGTTCTTCTACATAACTCTGTAAAGAAGTATAGAAAGGAGGAGTAAGTCTATCATGACTTAAATGAATTCTTATAGAGATAATCAAATAACGTCCAGCATCTTTACCCTGATTAAAGATGCTTTGTCTATAACCTAGATTCATATCTTCTTTCTTAATAGTGACATACTTCTCTTCCTTTAAATCATAAGCATGTACAGACTCTAATACCTGTTCTATTTCCTGACCATAAGCACCTACATTTTGGACAGGTGCAGCACCGACAGTACCAGGAATAGCACTTAATGCTTCAATACCAGATAAATTCTTTTTTGTAGTAAAAGCAACTAAATCATCAAGTAGTTCTCCACCCATTGCGTCAATCGTCAATTCATCAATAAAACGTATACCTTTAATACGATTTAAAAGAATAACCCACTTGAAACCTTCATCTTTTCCAATTACATTACTTCCTGTACCTAGAATAAATACAGGTAATTGACGTTCTTTCGCAAATAAGTAAGCTTTTTCTACATCTTCTACGGTCTCTAATTCAATCACATAACGCGCTAGACCGCCTAGGCGCATTGTAGTGAGTTCTTTGATTTTTACATTCTCATTTATTTTCATAAAGTGCATTATAACACAGTTACAATAAAAGTAGAGGATTAATGATGGAATAATCTTTGATGAGTAAATGCGAGTACCATATCATACTTATCACAAGTATCGATAACATGATCATCACGAATAGAACCACCTGGTTCACCTACATACTTCACACCACTCTTATGAGCACGTTCAATATTATCTCCAAATGGGAAGAATGCATCACTACCTAGTACGACATTTGTATTTTTCTTTAACCATTCTTTCTTTTCTTCTCTAGTGAATACTTCTGGTTTTACTTTGAAATAGTTTTGCCATACATCATCACCTAGCACATCTTCATAATCATCTGATACATATGCATCAATTGTATTATCCTTTTCAGCACGTTTTAAACCATCAGCAAACTGTAAACCTAATACCTTAGGATGCTGACGTAAGAACCATACATCTGCCTTATTACCAGCAAGTCTTGTACAATGAATACGAGACTGCTGACCAGCTCCAATACCAATAGCTTGACCATTCTTGACATAACATACAGAATTAGACTGTGTATACTTTAATGTAATCATAGAAAGGATTAAATCATGTAATGCATGTTTAGGAATATCTTTATTTTTAGATACAACATCCTTAAACATTTCTTCATTAATCACACAGTTATTTCTGCCTTGCTGGAATGTAATACCAAATACCTGCTTAATTTCTACTGGATTAGGTACATAGTGAGGATCCATCTGCAATACACAATAAGTGCCTCTTCTTTTCTTCTTAAGTATTTCTAATGCTTCTTTTGTATAACCAGGGGCAATAATACCATCACTGACTTCACGATTAATAAGCTTTGCAGTCACTTCATCACATACATCAGAAAGAGCACAGAAATCACCATATGAACTCATACGGTCACTACCTCTTGCCTTAATATATGCATTTGCGATAGGACTTAACACTTCGGCACTTTCCTTTACAAAATACATCTGTCTTTCTACTTCAGTTAAAGGTGTCCCAATGGCCACACCAGCAGGAGATACATGCTTAAAACTTGCAGCACAGCTCATATGAGTTGCTTCCTTTAATTCCTTCACTAACTGCCAGCTATTAAAAGCATCTAATAAGTTGATATAACCAGGTTTACCATTTAAGACAGTAAAAGGAAGTTCTCCTTCTTCCATAAACACCTTAGCAGGTTTCTGATTAGGGTTACAGCCATACTTTAATTCTAATTCTTTCATAGATTCCTCCAAAAAAAGAAGCCGACACATACTCCAGGCTTCTTTGCCCAGACGGTCGGCTTCTTCATTTGATTTATTATACTCCCTGTGGTCAATTCCACTTCCGTCAGTCATATAACTAATGTCATTATAGTAAAAGGGGGTTCATAAAACAAGTATTTTCTTTATATAAAAATAGAATGTAAACGCTTGCACAACTGCAATTATTAGGCTATAATTAAGTCAGAAAGAGAGGAGGAAAACCTCCTTAACATATACATTCATCTCAAAGAACTTGGTCAGAAAGGAGAGATTCCCATGGGATACTGTGACTGAGTATCCGTTGAGGATACTCAATTAAATTAGGAAAAACGTATTTATCCACCATTATGATTTATATGCAATATTGATAATGTATGGTTTATATTAAAGGTGGAAAACGGGAGATAGCTCCTGAATATAATAATAAGGTACGTTGATCTATATATCAGAAGGCTGTGAAAAGGTTTTCTATTTATCTATTAACGCTGGAAATTGAATCCAAAAGATGTAATCCTAGTATCCAGCAGGAAAAGCTATGGTGATGTAAAAGCCATAGCTTTTTCAGTTGGAAACAAAAACTCCTTGTCGATAGACAAAGAGTTTTTGCGCAAGTAGGCTCACTTGGGGTACTTCTACCGCTGTTGTATAGTATACGTATACTAACGTCAATTATATTTGTGAAAAAGCATCTATTCATCACTGTATTTTCAATTTATGAAAATGCGTGTAAACGCTTGCATTTGTGTGAGTGATAATGTATGATATAGACGAAAAGAGAAGACAGAAGATAAAACATTAAATATAAGACATGTTACTTGACTTCCTAGTCTAATGAACCGAAAAGTAAATAAGTAATACGGCAATTATAGTAAGATTCGATCTTATATTCAGTGAGAAATGAAAATTTCTAATAAAATGTTGAACCCATAAAAAGTCTAATAATAAAAAGAACTCAATATCAATACGATGGGTTTGATAAATTATTCAAATGAGTCTAATGCTTCTCCTTATATAGCAAAAGAGGAATCCAAATGGGTTCCTCTTTTCATTAGCTTTCTTCTATTTCTAATAGTTCTAGATAACGTTCATTCTTTTCTTCTAAAGTCTTTTCAACTTCATCACGTTCTTTACTTAATTCATCAAGCTTTTCAAAGTCCTGGGTAGAACCCATTTCTTCATCGATCTCACTTAAACGTGTTTCTAGACTCATAAGAAGATCATCCATACCTTCTAGTTCTTTCTTTTCACTGAAAGTTAATCTTCTTTTTCTATTTTCTTTAGCTTGTTTACGATAATCTTCTTTCTGAGATTCTGTTTCTTTCTTAGTATTAGTGATATCAATAGAAGCACTATAGCCACCATTCACATAATGAATTTCCTGATCCTTAAAGACAAATAAACCATCTACAATACGATCTAGGAAATAACGGTCATGGGATACAGTAATCACAATACCTTTAAATGTATCTAGATAATCTTCTAATACATTCAATGTTTCAATATCTAAGTCATTCGTCGGTTCATCTAATAGTAATACATTAGGTGCACCCATTAATACCTTTAATAAGTAGAGTCTTCTTTGTTCACCACCAGATAACTTACCAATTTGTGTATACTGGGCATGGTCATCAAATAAAAAACGTTCACACATATTACGAGCACTAAGTGTTCCTTCGCTTGTTTCTAGATTATCACTTGTTTCTCTAATATAATCAATCACTCTCATTGTAGGATCATCATAATGGAAATGTTGCTGGAAATAGGCCATACGGATTGTATCACCAATAATAATCTCTCCATCATAATCAGTGATAATACCTGCAATCATATTAAGGAGTGTTGTCTTACCACAGCCATTTTGTCCTAAGATACCAATACGGTCAAATCTCTTAAATAAATAAGAAAATGGCTTAAACATCACCTTATCAGGATAACTCTTAGATACATTCACTAACTCAATAGTCTTCTTACCTAAACGACTTGTAGTATCAATTAATTCAACAGTTCCTTTTTCTTGAATCTGTTCAATAGAAGATAATTCTTCAAAACGCTGTAAACGGTCTTTGCTCTTAGTAGAACGTGCCTGAACGCCTGCTCTGACCCATTCTAATTCTTTCTTTAAGAAGAGGTTTCTTTTTCTTTGTGCCTGTAAGGCATTGTTTTCTCTTTCAGCTTTTAATTCTAGGAAGTGTGAATAATTGGCTACATAAGGGAAAATTTCACCTCTATCTAATTCATAAATCTTATTAGTAATACGTTCTAGGAAGTAACGATCATGAGTGACCATGAGTAATCCTTTAGAACGTTTTATTAAATACTTTTCTAGATATTCAATCATAGGTGTATCTAGATGGTTTGTTGGTTCATCTAGAATAAGTAAATCACATTCTTCTAGTAATACGATAGCAAGAGCTAAACGTTTCTTCTGACCACCAGATAAAGTACTGATCACCTGATCCATATCTTCTAGACCAAAACGTGTTAAAGAAGACTTAATAGAATATTCAGGGACATCCTTAAGAATATGTTTTGCTTCATTAAGAATCGTTTCATTATCCCTAAATACAGGATTCTGAGACAAATAAGCAATCTTTAGATCCTTCTTATAAGTGATTGCAGGACTGTCATGATGGGCAATCATCTTTAATAAAGTACTCTTACCTGTTCCATTGACACCAACTAAGGCAATCTTATCTGTATCCTCTACAATCATATTTAAGTTCTTATACAACTGCCTCTCACCAATTGCATAAGATAAATTCTGTATATTAATTAACATGTAGTCACCTCTATAATAGAGAGTGGAACAAATCATCCACTTCTTGTTTTCTCTTCTTAGTTTCTTCAGGTAAAACATGGAAGCATTCATTTAATACATCATTCTCATGTGCATTTAAATCTCTCTTTAAAATGGTTTCACCTGTCTTTAAGTTTTCTAGATGATAATACCCTTTTTCATCAATTCTTTCAACAACCCACATGATATCATCTCCTCTTTGTTTTCCTCATTATAGCATGCTATAATGGGGAAAAGGAGGAAAATATAAGTAACTAAATATATCGACTATTGTGATTAAATGTGTTCAAATCACCTCGAAGGAGAGCGTTAAAATGAATGCATCAAATCTCACAAATTATAAACCAAAGGATTTTGCTTAACTTTTAGGCGTACCTGTTAAGACATTTCAACGTTGGAATAGAGAAAAATCATTGTAGGCAAACAGAATTTCCACTAATAGGCGTTATTACACTTATGATCAGTATTTACTAAATCAAGTTGTACTTTTAAGATTTTGTAATGTGTAGGGAATTATTGTAGAGCAGTGTATTGAAGGTTATGGAAACGCTGTAACGATTTATTAGATGAAGTAATGGAAAAAAATAAAAACCTCAATTTGAATATCTGCAAAACATATGTTAGTGAAAATTAAATTTCATAAGCACCTATTAAACGGCGTTCTCAAGATCGAACCTAGTACATGGATTTTCTATTTGTTCTATAATTAGATTAGAAATCAGATGGAACTATAATCAGATGTCAAACAAAGTATTAAGGCCTAAGAAATCTTCTCTATATCAGTTAACCTAGAACTGTTCTAGCAATATTGATAACTGTATTGAATTCTTTAAATCCATGAAATGGCCTGGTGGTTTTTAATGTGACTGTTGCGGATGCTACAGCATTGTTCGCTATTTTTCAAAGCTGCAAGCTTAATCTATACAGGTTTCTGCTAGGTGTTTTCCTTTTCTTTAATGAAAATAAAGGAATCAATGATAATCTCACTGGGATATATCATGGATATTTCTGCTTCTCGTTTTTCTTAAATCGTTACCTATAGACAGATTATAGGTATTCAAAAACTGTAATAGTAACCAATAAAGATAGATTTATCAGATTGGGTTATGACTGGTTTGGAAAGACAATTCTGTAAGAAGTTTAATACAACCATAGTAGTAAACAAAGGATATTGTTTCAATACTCCATGTGTTCTCCTGCAGGTTGCAAAGGGCCTCGTAAGTATAAAAAAACAGATAGAAAGGGATGAGGAAATTGCTGAAGAGCTTCAAGACGGAAATAAATCCGACAGAGGAGCAGAAAGTCAGGATTCGTAAAACAATAGGTACTTGCAGATTTATCTATAACTTCTATCTTGCTCATAATAAGGAGCTTCATGAAAGTGGCAAAAAGTTTATGAGCAGCAGCCAGTTTAGAGTATGGCTCAACAATGAGTTTCTTCCGAGCCATCCAGAATATTCCTGGATCAAGGAAGCTTATTCAAAATCGGTAACACAGGCAGTAAATAACGGACAGACCGCATTTAAAAGATTCTTTGATCACAAGAGCGCCTTTCCAAAATTTAAGAAGAAAGGCAGATCTGATGTGAAAATGTATTTTGTAAGGAATAATCCAAAAGATTGTCTCTGTGAAAGACACAGAATCAAGATTCCGTCACTTGGCTGGGTACGCATCAAAGAGAAAGGATATATTCCCACAACAAAAGATGGATACGTAATTAAGAGCGGTCATGTCTCAATAAAGGCTGACAGATACTATGTTTCAGTTCTTATAGAAATCCCAGATAGAAGGACAGCCAATAATTCCAGTAAAGGAATTGGCATTGACCTTGGATTAAAGGACTTTGCGATTGTCTCTAATGGAAAAACTTATAAGAACATCAATAAATCTGCAAAATTAAAGAAGCTTGAAAAAAAGCTTATTCGAGAACAGAGAAGTCTTTCTCGAAAGTATGAAAATCTAAAGAAAGGAGGGTCCACTCAAAAAAGAAATATACAGAAACAAAGGCTTAAGATACAGAAGCTTCAT
>OJNV01000798.1_pt1 | contig 17360 bp, 17 predicted proteins | sample 1597961 | NCBI WGS metagenome assembly OJNV01 (sample SAMN01915220, study PRJEB22387) | human gut metagenome | isolation source: stool | host: Homo sapiens | place: USA
GACCATGGCGCTCAGCAATTTGGCGTCAAGTACAGTTTCACCGGGTACAAGCACGTTGCATTCAATCGTGGTCGTAATGCCCATTTCCATATCGTAGCCGGTCAGCGTCAGGTTAAAGCCCTCGGCCTTCATGTAGATGCCTTCCAGCACGGGGATGGCGGCGCGGTTCGTGATCGCGCGGGAAACGCCGTCGATGGCGCTGGCCAGCAGTGTTTTTTCGCATTCAAATTTCATGTTTCTATCTCTTTCTCCGGCTTTTTTGGAAAAAAGCCTCGGCAAAAAACGTTCAGTGGTCTCTAGGAAGGGTGCTCCTTCTGTTTTCCACAGCCGGAGCGGTGTTTTGTAGGTGTGAGGAAGTGTATTTTGCGGTTCCGTTCGCAGAAACTATTAAACTATGGTAGTAGTCGTAGTAGGGGGTGTTAGTTTCGTGGAAAACTCCGCGGGACCCGATTGCGCCGCGGAAAATCGCGGGTGGATTGTTTTGAACAGTCTGTGGACTTTTCTGTGGAAAACCCGGAAAAATCCTTTTTTCAACAAGCCCCGTGGAATACGCGCTGTTGATAACTGAAAACTTTGTTGAAAAACGCGGCGTTCTTTCTTTACAAAGAAAGAACCAAAGAAATTCCAAATGCTCGGGTGAGAATGTGCGATGCTGCGTACAGTACATCCCAAATCCCGTCCCCGGGATAAACTATTTAAAGTTCTTTGGTTCCTTTCTTTCAAGAAAGGAACTCAGGTACGGACGTTTTTCATGATGTCGCTGCACATCTCTTTCAGGTGCTGGTCGCGCTTGATGTTTTCCTCCATCGTTTTGATGGAATACACCACCGTGGAATGATCGCGCTGGAACTCCTGCCCGATGGCCTCCATGCTCATGCCGGTCACCTCGCGGATAATGTACATCGTCATCTGCCGCGCCGCGCTCACATTCGCATTGCGCTTCTTGCCGCGGATGTCCGCCGGCATCACATTGTAGGTGCGCGCGACCTCGTTCAGAATCTTCTCGATCGTGACCGGGATCGGCTGGCTGTCGTTCAGCGTGTCCTTGATCGCCGTCGTCGTTACGCCGATGCACGGCTCGATGCCCTCCAGCAGATAGTAGGCGTTCAGCTTTTTGACCGCGCCCTCCAGCTGGCGGATGTTCTGCTTTAAGTGGTTCGCAATGTACTCGGCCACGTCGTTCGGCAGGTCCAGATTCAACAGCTCGGCCTTGCGCTTGACGATGGCAACGCGCGTTTCAAAATCCGGCGGCTGGATGTCGGCGGTCAGGCCCCACTCAAACCGGGTGCGCAGACGCTCCTCCAGCGATTTGATCTCCTTCGCGGGGCGGTCCGACGCGATGACGATCTGGCGGCCATCGTTGTGCAGCGTGTTGAAGGTGTGGAAAAACTCCTCCTGCGTGCTCTCCTTGCCGGCCAGGAACTGGATGTCGTCGATCAAAAGCACATCCGCCTTGCGGTAGCGCTGGCGGAACTGCTCCATCGTTGCCGTCTTGATGGCGGTGATCGTCTCGTTCGTGAATTTTTCACAATCCACGTAGACAATGTTGAAATCCGGGTGGTTCTTCTGGATCTCTATTTTGATGGCGTTCAGCAGGTGCGTCTTGCCCAGACCCGACGGCCCGTAGATGAACAGCGGGTTGTATGCGCCGGAAGGGTTCGCGGCCACGGCCTGCGCGGCGGCAAACGCAAACTGGTTCGACGGCCCCTTGATGAAGTTCTCGAACGTGAACTCGTACCGCCCGCTGGGCAGGTCGTTCTCGTCCAGCTTCGGCTTCTCGGCAGCCTTGCCGCCGTCCGGTGCGGGCGCGGCCAGCACAAACTTCAGCTCCACCTCAAAGCCGAGGATCGAGGCAAACGCCTCCTTGAGCAGATCGGCATAGCGCGCCGCCGCAAACCGCATGACGACGTCGTTGGGAACCTCCAGGATGATGATGTTCGTGCCCTCAAAATTCAGCAGATTGAGGTCCTGGATGAAAACTCTGTATGATGCATCGGATACTCGTCCTTTGCAGTACGCCTTGACGGCGTCCATTACATCATTGAAGGAATCCATGATTCTCGATACTCCCCACTTCCTGTTATAAGTAAACGCCCCATATCCAAACAGGGCGCAAAAATACTAAATACAGTATACCACAAAATCGGGTTTTAAACAACACCTATATATAATAAAGTAGGAATTTTTTTATACGCCGGAATTGTTGAAAATTTTTACGCGGAGCAAAGAAAAATAAAAGTTTTCCACAACAGATGCAATTTTCAACAGTAAATAGTACAAAATGTAGTGGATAACTCTCTGTAGCTCCAATTCTTTGACGCGGGAGCGAAAAATTCTGCCCAAACCCCCTTGACAAAGTGGGGGTAAATCGCGTATAATCTAACTCTGCAAGGCTGCCCCAGTGTATGGGCGAAGCCCTGAGCAAACAGCCCATACCGGGATTTCAACAGGAGGAATGAAAAATGAAGCGTACTTTCCAGCCCAAGAAGCGTCAGCGCAGCCGCGTCCACGGTTTCCTGAACCGCATGGCTACCAAGAATGGCCGCAAGGTCATCGCCCGCCGCCGTGCGAAGGGCCGTAAGAGCCTGACTGTCTGATAACTTCAGAGAATTAAGTGAACAAAAGGGTTGCTGATTGTAAAATCGGCAGCCCTTTTTTCAAATATGGCTTTACAGAAGCCGGGATTCATTATAATATATGTGTAGGAATGCCTTCCCCTTGGGGAAGGTGTCCGTGGTCCCGACCACGGACGGATGAGGGAAAACCATCCGGAAATTTCCCGCAAATGGGTTTTGACCGAAAGGTTTGCCCTCATCAGCCGCCTGCGGGCGGCAGCTTCTCCCGAGGGAGAAGCCTTGGGAGGATACTACTATGCGTTACCGCACTTTAGATAAAAACTGGCAGTTCAACCGGGTGTATGGCCGGGGCAAAAGCTATGTGCATCCGCACTGCGTTTTGTATGTGGCCAAAAACCGGCTGGGCTATACCCGCATCGGCCTGACGGCCACCAAAAAGGTCGGCCATGCCGTGCAGCGCAACCGCGCCCGCCGCGTCATGCGCGCCGCTTTGTCAGAGCACCTGGCCCAGAACATCGGCGGGTATGACATCATCCTGGTCGCCCGCGGCCAGACCCCCCGCCTGAAAAGCACCCAGCTGAGCAAAACGCTGGGCAAGCTGTTTGCAAAGGCCGGTCTGCCCGACAAGGCCGCCCCGGCCCCCGGGCCCGAGACGGCCCCGCAATGATCGCCCGCCTTCTCATCGCGCTTTTGCGCGGCTACAAAAAATATATCAGTCCGCACCTCGGGCATCACTGCCGGTTCATACCCACCTGCAGTGAATACGCCATGCAGGCGCTCGCCGTACACGGCCTTGTAAAGGGTCTGATTTTAACGGTGTGGCGCCTTTTAAGATGCCAGCCCTTTGCAAAATTCGGCTATGACCCGGTACCCGAAAAGGGTAAGTGGGTCAACCCGGAGCGAAGGCTGACGAAAGATAATAGATAAAAGATAACAAAAAACATACCGTAGGGGCGGATTCCATATCCGCCCGCGGCACCTGCCGGAAGCTGCACGGGCGCATATAGAATGCGCCCCTACGGCGGCAGAGATTTTTGAGCGGTGCGCCAGCACCGCGACCCACCAATTTTATTATCTATTATCTCCACAACTTCCGCCTCTCATGTCTTTGCACTGCGCAGCAGAGACCTACATAAAAATAAAGGTCCCGGGCGCAGACGGGGCAGAAGGAAAGGCTATGTCTTTTATGTATTTCCTGGCCGTATTGATCGGCCCGCTGGTGAAGATCCTGTACAGCTTCATCGGCAACTACGCGGCAACCATGATCGTTGCCACCCTCATCCTCAAGCTGCTGCTGTTCCCCCTGAGCATCCATCAGCAGAAGTCCACAGCCAAGATGTCCGTGTTCCAGCCGCTGATTACCGAGATCCAGCAGAAGTACAAGAACGACCCCCAGAAGCAGCAGGAGGAGCTGATGAAGCTCCAGCAGGAGCACGGCTACAACCCCATGGGCGGCTGCATGCCCATGCTGCTGACGATGCTGGTCCTGTTCGGCTTCCTGGGCGTTGTGTACTACCCCGTACACTACATCTTCGGCGTCAGCAATGAGGCCGTCAAGGCCGCGTGCGAGGCCATCGGCCTGGCCACGACCAACACCTCCACGATGCAGACCGCGCTGATCCAGGCCATCCACAACGGCGCGTCCATCGACCCCTCCATCATCTCCGCCAGCGTTGTGGCCGAGATCCAGAACTTCAACACCTCCTTCTTCGGCATGGATATGTGCGATGTGCCCGGCTTCCACCTGACCCCCATCGCCATCTTCCCGGCCATCGCCACGGTCACGATGTTTGTCAGCTACTTCATCACCCAGAAGCTCTCCGGCATGGATGCCCAGATGCAGGGCAGCATGAAGGTCATGATGCTCGTCATGAACCTGATGTTCGTCACGTTCTGCTTCAATGCCCCCGTCGGCTTCTCCCTGTACTACGGCGTGTCCAACGTGGTCCAGATCTTCCAGTCCTACGTGACCTACAAGATCTACAGCCCCGAGAAGTTCAAGGCCCAGTATGAGGCCGAGCTTGCCGCCAAGCGCGCCGAGAAGAAGAAAAAGCGCACCGTCACCGTCGAGCAGAACGGTAAGCAGGTCGAAAAAGAGGTCACCCTGGGCGAGGCCAACAAGCTGCGCCTGGAGATGGCCCGCCAGCGCGAGGCCGAACTCTACAAGGACGAGCGCACCACCCCACTGAATAAGGATTGATTACACGGCAAAAGAGGCCCGCTCCCATTGCAGGGACTGTAGGGGCGAGCATTGCTCGCCCGCGCCGTTGGCGGCTGTAAGGGAGTGTATCCCCTGCCGCCGTAGGGGCGCATTCTATATGCGCCCGCCCCGCTCCCCGTTGTGATGAACGTAACGATAAGAAATAAGAAGGAGGTTCCCCCTATGCGCAGTATGGAAATGAGCGCCAAGACCGTTGAGGCCGCCGTACAGGCCGCCTGCGAGGCTCTCGGCGTTGACCGTGATGACATCAACGTAAGCTACGAAGTCCTCGAATTCCCCACCCGCAAGCTGTTTAAGACCATCCCCGCCAAGGTCCTCGTGAAGGTCGAGGAGCCCGAAGCGGAAAAGCCGGCTGAAGTTTCCACAAAGCCCGCCGAGGTTGTTGAAAACACCGGAAGAATCAGATGGGAATACAGAAAGACAGGACGCGCAGGCGGTAAACGGAACAGCGGCGGATCAGAACGGAGAAACAGGATCAGGAGAAACAGCGGCGAATGAAGAAACGAGTGCAGCATCCGGAACTGTGGATTCTGCAGAAAATCAGGAAACGGCAGTTGAGACAGCAGGGGCTGCACAGGATCTGATGTTCAGCGAAGCGACAATCATGGAACTGCCGGTTACTGGAACAGTTCTGATTCCGTATAACATGGAAAATACCGTTTATTTCCCGACACTGGATCTTTACCAGTGCAATCCAGGCGTTGTTTTCTCGGCGGCAGAAGGAACTCCGGTTCTGGCGGCAGCGGACGGAGAAGTTGTGAGTGTGGAAAATGATGCAAGAACCGGCCTCACCGTCACCATGAATCTTGGAAATGGATACGAAGCCATCTACGGACAGCTCACAGACGTTTCCCTCGAGTCAGGCCAGAAAGTTCAGAAAGCAGCACGGATCGGAGCAGTTGCAGCACCGACGAAATATTATGTAAAAGAGGGAAGCAATCTTTTCTTTGAGATGAAAAAAGATGGAAAAGCCATTGATCCTATGGCATATCTCCCGGCAATTTCGGAATAAAAAAGAGGACCTGCACGAAATGGGATGCGGGAAAGTATTATAAAGTGTAGGATTCGCAATCGAATCTTTTTTACAGGTTTTGAATACAAAAAAGGCGGCGCAGACCGCGGATGGTAAAATACCGTTTTTCGATTGCTTTTTATAAAAAAGGCTGGCTGAAAACAGTCAGCTTTACATATAACAAACAGGATTGTTTTGATATAGAAAAAGGGCGGAATAAAAGGAAAGTAACCGGTTACAGAAAATGTGAAAGTTTGTCATTTTAGGGGTTTCGTTTTTGGCTGTTATCGGTTAAAATAGACGTAGTGGACAGATCCTGAAAACAAGGAGGATTAGAAAAATATGGAGCTTTTATTTATGGACCCGGTGTTCAAAGAAGCAATCTGGGGTGGAACAAAGTTAAGAGACGTATTTGATTACGAAATTCCGAGCGATACAACGGGCGAGTGCTGGGCGATCAGCGGACATGCCAACGGAATGAGCCGTGTGGCAGGCGGAAGATTTGATGGAAAAACATTAGGTGAGCTCTGGAAAGAGGAGCCGGAAATTTTCGGAAATTACCCGGGAAGCCAGGTTCCGCTGCTGATCAAGATCATTGATGCAAAAAATGATCTGAGCATCCAGGTTCATCCAGATGATGCTTATGCAGGAGAGCATGAGAATGGATCTCTTGGAAAGACCGAGTGCTGGTACGTGCTGGACTGCGAACCGGGTACAGAAATTGTTATCGGACACAATGCAAAAGACAAGGCAGAAGTGGAGAAAATGATCCGCAATCATGAGTGGAGCGATTTCATCCGCAAAGTGCCGGTACATAAGGGAGATTTCTTCCAGATCAATCCGGGATGCGTACATGCCATCAAAGGCGGCACACTGATTCTGGAGACACAGCAGAGCAGCGATATCACCTATCGTGTATACGATTATGACAGACTGCAGAACGGCAAACCGAGACAGCTTCATGTAGAGCAGAGTATCGATGTTATCGAGGCTCCGTTTAAACCGGCAGATATTGATACCTTTACAGAGGAAATCCCGGGCGCGGTACATACCCATTTTGTAACATGCAAGTTCTACTCTGTAGATAAATACGACATCGACGGTGTATTCACCTTAGATGCGAAAAAATATTATACTAATGTAAGTGTAATCGCCGGAGAGGGTACTGTAAACGGTATTCCGGTTAAGAAAGGTACTCACTTTATTATACCGGCTAATTTTAATGGATGCAGATTTGAAGGAAAACTTTCTGTAATCTGCTCAAATCCAGAAGCATAAGAGAGGAGAAAAACACAATGAGACTTGGAGCATTAGAAGCAGGCGGAACAAAGATGGTCTGCGCAATTGGAAACGCAAATGGAGAAATTTATGAGAGAATTTCTATCCCGACCGAGACACCGGAAATTACCGTTCCGAAAATGATTGAGTATTTCAAAGAGAAGGACATTCAGGCACTGGGAATCGGTTGCTTTGGACCGATCGACCTGAACAGAAAATCCGAAACATATGGTTACATTACCACAACTCCCAAATTAGCATGGAAGAACTACAACATCGTAGGCGCTTTCGCAGATGCACTGGACATCCCGGTTGGATTTGATACCGATGTAAACGGTTCTGCACTGGGTGAGGCTACCTGGGGAATCACAAAAGGTCTGGACAACAGCATTTACATCACCATCGGAACGGGCGTTGGAATGGGAATTATTTCCAATGGCAAGCTGTTGCACGGCATGCTTCATCCGGAAGGCGGACACGTTCTGCTGACCAGACATCCGAAAGATACTTACGGCGGAAAATGCCCGTATCACAGCAACTGCCTGGAAGGCCTTGCTGCAGGTCCTGCCATTGAAGCACGCTGGGGCAAAAAAGGTATTGAGCTGGCAGACAAAAAAGAGGTATGGGAGCTTGAGGCTTACTATATCGGACAGGCACTTGTAGACTGCATCATGCTGCTCTCCCCGCAGAGAATCGTTTTGGGCGGAGGCGTTATGCATCAGGAGGATATGATGCCGCTCGTAAGAGAAGAAGTAAAGAAACAGCTGAACGGATATCTTGTAACAAAAGAACTTGAGGATCTCGACAGCTACATTGTACTTCCAAGCCTGAACGACAATCAGGGTATCATGGGTGCGCTGAAACTGGCTGTAGATGAGCTGGCAATGCAGTAAGGTGCAGGAACATCCGAAAAATTTCACTTACATCGTGGAATGCAGCGATGGAACACTTTACACCGGCTGGACCAACAATCTTGAGCACCGCGTTGAGACACACAATGTGGGAAAAGGTGCCAAATACACCAAAAGCCGGAGACCGGTAAAACTGGTGTATTTTGAAACGTATTCCTCCAAAGAAGAGGCGATGCGGCGGGAGTGGGAGATTAAACAGCTTTCGCGGACAGAGAAATGGAAGCTGATCAAGGCGAAATAAGAATCAAAAACAGACTTTTCGAACAGACACAACAATGTGTGGATGCGGAAAGTCTGTTTTTTTGTGAAAATGTGTCGAACGATTCCGGAAGAAACCAGATATTTTGACTTGCAAAATAATTTCATCCTGTTATAATAAAAGAAACGGCAACAAGTAGTAATAAAAACTATGTGAGACGGTAATTGAAATAAAACAGCGTTTCTGACAGGAAAGGAGTGAGTAGAATGAAGTATATCAGAAAAAATGGAATCAAGGATCCTGGCAGTGCGATTACACATGGGATTGCGCTGATCCTGGCGGTGGTGGGAACGCTGCCATTGCTTTTGAAGGCGGCGCGGGAGCCGGATCATCTGCATGTGGTTGCGATGGCGGTGTTTATGCTGAGTATGATTTTGCTGTATCTGGCGAGCACCGTGTATCACACGTTTGATGTAAATGGGAAGGTAAACCGTCGACTGAAGAAGTTTGATCATATGATGATTTCCGTGCTGATTGCGGGAAGTTATACGCCGATCTGTCTGATTGCGCTGCATGGACGGACGGGAATTGTACTTTGTGCATTGGTGTGGGCAGCAGCAATTGGCGGAATTCTCGTCAAGGCATTCTGGATCAATTGTCCGAGGTGGTTTTCCTCAGTGTTGTATATCGCAATGGGATGGCTGTGTGTACTGGCATTTCATCCGCTGTTTCTGGCTCTTTCACGGCCGGCATTTGGATGGTTGCTGGCGGGCGGCATCATTTATACGGTCGGCGGGGTGATTTACTCCTTAAAAATGCCGATGTTTAATGCGAAGCATAAAAAGTTCGGAACACATGAAATTTTCCATCTGTTTGTGATGGGTGGCAGCTTCTGTCATTTTATTGTGATGTATTATTTTGTGGCGGCGATGCCGGTATAAAATAACAGTGGCGGCTGTACCGGGAAAGAAAAATCCGGTACAGCCGCTGCTTTATGTTTACGTGTCGTGGGGGTAAAATCTGTGATGCTGCAAAACCCCTGGAAAATGCTGTTATAACAACGGGAACAGCCACTTTAGTTCAGCTTAATATTTTTAAACAGCGATCCCAGTGTCGTTGTCACTTCCTCTGTCTCCGGGAGTTCGATGGTTTCTTCCTGAATTTCTTCGGCGGCAACGTCGTCGAGTGCCTTCATGGAGAGACTGAGTTTGCCGTCTTTGATGGCAATGACTTTTACTTTGACTTTGTCGCCGACTGCCAGAACTGCGGATGGATGTTTGATTCGTTTGGCGCAGATCTGGGAGATGTGGACGAGGCCGGAGAGGCCGTTTCCGAGGTTGATAAATGCGCCGTATGGCTGCAGGCTTTCAACGGTTCCTTCGGTAACAAGGCCGACTTCTACGTTGGAGATTTTCTCTTTGCGCTCTTCGTCTGCTTTCTCGTGGAGAATTTCGCGGGCGGAGAGGATCAGGCGGTCTTTTTCTTTGTCGAGGTCAAAAACCTGTACCTGAATGTCTTTGTTTAAGTATTCATTCAGATCTTCCACGTAGTTCAGGGAGAGTTTGGAAGCCGGGATGAAGCCGCGGATTCCTTCGACGTAAGCGATAACACCGGCGTTTACGATTCCTTTGACTTTTACATCCAGTACGGTTTTCTCTTCTTTGTACTGTGCGAGTTTTTCCCATGCGAGGATATCGTTTGCCTCTGCGCGGGAGAGAAGAATGTTGCCGTGGCCGTCGTCTTTGCGGATCACGGTTGCGGTGATTTCGTCACCGACCTGAACAGCGTCTTTTAAGGAGAAGCCAGGCTCGTTGCTGAAGTCCTCGGCGCGGATGACGCCCTCTGCGTAGTATTTCAGATCGAGAATCACCTCTTTTTCATCTACGGAGATGACGGTTCCGGTGAGCATGTCGCCTTCCTCAATTTTTTTGAAGGAAGCTTCCAGCTCTGCGGAGAAGTCATCCATGGTTAATTTTTCTTCTGACATAATGAAACACCCCTTTTTCGTAAGAATAACAGGAAAACGAGAGGAAAATTGTGGATTTATGAAAAAATCGGGTTCAATTTTGCACGTTTTTCTATCTGCGTTTATCTTAACATAAAAGATTTTCTTTGACCAGATGAAAAAAGGATGGTAATATGTGTGTAGTCGTTACCAAAATTACTGAGACGCGCACTTGCTGCGCGGCTGCAGGAGAAAGTGATTCAGGTGGCCGCCCGGAACTTCGCGGAGCGAATTTGCATGTGCAGGGCGGCGGTTACTGGTCACGAAGTGAGCAGTAACTGTAGTCGTTACAAAAAAAGAAGTAAAACTACCGGGACGAACTTACTGTATACCACAAACATACAGAAGGGAGGAGTACTATTATGAAATCAAATTCAAGAGTTTATGTAATTGGACATAAAAATCCGGATACGGATTCAATCTGTTCGGCGATTGCCTATGCGGATATCAAGAACAAGACAGATAAAACAAAAACCTACGTGGCACGCCGTGCCGGTCAGATCAACGAGGAGACCGAGTATGTGCTGAAACGCTTTGGGGTGCGTGCGCCGGGCTACCTGCCGAATGCGGGAACGCAGGTGAAGGAAATTGAAATTCACGAGGTGCCGAGCGTGCCGGGTACGATTTCCGTGAAAAAAGCGTATTCCATGATGAAAAACAACAATGTAGTCACATTGCCAATTACTTCGCCGGACAATGATCTGCAGGGCGTGATCACGGTCAGTGATATCGCGGAATCCTATATGGATTCTTATGACAGCCATGTCATGTCACTGGCAAGGACGCAATACCGCAGTATCGCGGATACGTTGGAGGGTTCGGTTATTGTCGGAAATGAACATGGGTATTTTATCGAGGGAAAGGTTGTTGTCGGAGCGTTCCATCCGGACACGATGGAAAACTATATTGATAAGAATGACCTTGTTATTCTTGGAAACCGTGCAGAGGATCAGCTCTGTGCAATCGAGATGGATGCCAGCTGTATTATTGTCGGACTTGGTGCAAAGGTTACCAAAACAATTCAGAAATTTGCAGAGGAAAAGTGCTGTGTTATTATCAGCAGTCCACATGATACGTATACGATTGCACGTCTGATCAACCAGAGTATCCCGGTCAAGTATTTGATGCGAAGAAGCAATTTAATTACATTTTCCACAGAGGATTTCCTGGATGATATCAAAGAGGTGATGAAAAACCAGCGGCACCGTGATTTCCCGATTCTGAATAAGAAAGGAAAATATGTGGGAACGATTTCCCGACGGAATCTGATTGGAAACGCCGGAAAGAAACTGATTCTTGTTGATCACAACGAGGAGTCTCAGGCTGTCGACAATGTAAAAGAGGCAGAAATACTGGAAATTATAGACCATCACCGTCTTGGATCGCTGGAGACGATGGCGCCGGTTATGTTCCGCAATGAGCCGGTCGGCTGTACGGGAACGATTATGTATCAGATTTATCAGGAAAAGGGACTTGACATTGCACCGAATATTGCCGGCTTGCTTTGCGCAGCAATTATTTCGGATACACTGATGTTCCGTTCGCCGACTTGCACGATGCTTGATAAAGCGGCAGCAGAGGCTCTGGCGGGTATTGCCGAAATCAGCATTCCGGAGTTTGCATCCGAAATGTTCCGCGCAGGAAGCAATCTGAAGGATAAATCTCCGGAGGAGATTTTCTACCAGGATTTCAAAAAATTTATCATGGGCGATGTTACGTTTGGTGTCGGCCAGATTACATCCCTCGATGCGGGCGAGCTGGAATCCATCAAGGAACAGCTTCTGCCGCAGATGGAAAGCGAGTGCGGAAAACACGGCATCGAGATGGTATTCTTTATGCTGACCAATATTATAGAAGAATCTACAGAGCTTCTGTATTATGGAAGCGGGGCAAAGGAAGTCATCGAAAAAGCTTTTGAAGATCTTCCGGTCAATGAGGTCAGCTGCGAGCTGAAGGGTGTTGTGTCGAGAAAGAAACAGCTGATTCCGGCATTTATGATGGCGCTGCAGAATCAGTAAAAACAGAAAAAATAAAAAAGCGTGGTTCCGGGCCTGAAAACAGATCCGGGACACGCTTTTTTCGGTCATAAAAGGGTGAAAAAGAGGAAAGGAAAGAAATAAGAATGGGAAAACAGACATGGAAAGCGGGAAATATGCTGTATCCGCTGCCGGCGGTCATGGTGTCGGTGCGCGGAAAGAACGGGGAGGACAACATCATCACCGTTGCCTGGGCCGGCACGGTGTGTACGAATCCTCCGATGGTATCGATCTCGGTGCGGCCGGAACGCTACAGCTATCAGATGATCAAAGAGAGCGGTGCGTTCGTCATCAACCTGACGACGGAGGACCTCTGCTATGCGACCGACTACTGCGGCGTGCGCTCGGGAAGAGATGTGGATAAGTTCAAAGAGATGAAACTGACGAAAGTCGAGGCGGAGGAGATTTCCGCACCGATGATCGGGGAGTCGCCGGTTAATATCGAGTGTAAAGTGGAGCAGGTGCTCGAACTGGGCTCGCATCACATGTTTCTTGCAAAAGTTGTGGCTGTCCATGCGGATGAGGCATACATGGATGAGCGCGGCCGCTTCGATCTGAACCGCGCGAAACCGATTGTGTATTCCCACGGAGAGTACTTTGGAATCGGGAAAAAGCAGGGAACCTTTGGCTGGAGCGTGAAGAAAAAATCGAAAACACCTAATATAAAAACAAAAAACCGCCGCTAATCTTTATTTTCTAAAGAATCAGCACGCGAAATTTTATAGTACTTTCGGTAAAAATATACAAAATCGACAAAAATACTGGGTAAATATTAGAAAACGCTACAAAATCATGATTTATTAGGAATTTTTTGCGTGAAATATTGCAAAAACCGGATATTTTATGCTATAATATCAACCAATCGTTGACCTTATAAAATTAAGTAATCCGGAGGACGGGAGAATCCACCGGAGACGCGAGAGAGTGCGGAAATGATTTTCTCCACGCTTTAAGGCTGATGAGAACCGCAGATGGATCTTTTAAAGAAATCTTTCTGCACTACATTAAGGGAGAAATTTCAAGGAGGAAACTAACATGTCATACGTAGATGAGGTTATTGAGTCCGTAGTTGCAAAAAACCCAGCTGAGCCGGAATTCCATCAGGCAGTCAAAGAGGTTCTGGAATCTCTTCGCCCTGTTATTGAAGCAAACGAGGAAAAATACAGAAAAGTCGCTCTTCTGGAGAGAATGGTAGAGCCAGAGCGTCAGATCAAATTCCGTGTGCCGTGGGTAGACGATAAAGGACAGGCTCATGTAAACACCGGATATCGTGTACAGTTTAACAGTGCAATCGGACCTTACAAAGGAGGAATCCGTCTGCATCCTTCTGTAAATATTGGTATTATCAAATTCCTGGGATTCGAGCAGGTATTCAAAAACTCACTGACCAGCCTTCCGATCGGCGGAGGTAAAGGTGGTTCTGACTTCGATCCGAAAGGAAAATCTGACAGAGAGATCATGGCATTCTGCCAGAGCTTTATGACAGAGCTTTGCAAATATATCGGCGCAGACACCGACGTACCGGCTGGTGACATCGGAACAGGCGCAAGAGAGATCGGCTTCATGTTCGGACAGTACAAGAGAATCCGCGGCGTATACGAAGGCGTTCTGACTGGTAAAGGTTTAAGCTACGGCGGATCTTTAGCAAGAACAGAGGCTACCGGATACGGACTGCTGTACCTGACCCAGGAGCTGCTGAAACTGAACGGCATCGACATCGCAGGCAAGACCGCTTGTGTATCCGGTTCCGGAAACGTTGCAATCTATGCAATCGAGAAAGCTACTCAGCTTGGTGTGAAAGTTCTCACCTGCTCTGACTCCAACGGATGGGTTTACGATCCGGACGGAATCGATGTAGCTGCATTAAAAGAGATCAAAGAAGTAAATCGTGCCCGTCTGACCGAGTACAAGAAATATCGTCCAAACTCCGAGTACCACGAAGGACGCGGCGTATGGGTTGTAAAAGCAGACCTTGCTCTTCCTTGCGCAACTCAGAACGAGCTGCTGCTTGAGGATGCAAAAGCACTTGTTGAGAACGGATGCACTGCAGTATGCGAGGGCGCTAACATGCCTACTACTCTGGAAGCAACCAAATATCTGCAGGAGCACGGCGTAATCTTCGCACCTGGAAAAGCTGCAAACGCAGGTGGTGTTGCAACATCCGCACTCGAGATGTCCCAGAACTCCGAGCGTCTGTCCTGGACCTTCGAAGAAGTTGATGCAAAACTGAAGAGCATCATGATCAACATCACACACAACATGGTTGATGCTGCAAAACGTTACGGCCATGAGGGCGACTATGTTATGGGCGCTAACATCGCAGGCTTTGAGAAAGTAGCTGACGCTATGATGGCTCAGGGAATCTGCTAATCCGATTTTGAGAAATCCAAAGGGATCTCCGGTTAAGACCGGGGGTCCCTTTTTGCATAAAAGATAGAAGAAACACAGAAAAATAACGAAAATTACAGGGTACAAAAAACATTACATTTTGCAACGAGACTAGACAGAAGAAATAGACTTTCACGCGGTACCGTGTGAATAAAACGACAGAATATGCGAGTAAGTTGTATTATTATGCATGAATGCAATATACAGGTAAGATAAAAACGTAAGAAAAACGTAAGAAAAAAGATGTTTTATGTTCAGAAATAGAGCGTATAGTAAACAAAAATAATGCAAAAATAATGAAAAGCAGAAGTTGACAAGAGCTTGCGTGAGAAATATAATTATTTATGTATTGATAAAGAACTTGTTTGCATTAATATGTAATGAATTTGCATACAGGGAAGAGGAAGAGAAGATGACATTAAAAGATTGCTACATGCAGATGGGAGCAGATTACGAGGAAACCGTTCAGCGGCTTCGCAGTGAATCTCTGATTCAGCGGATCATTTTAAAATTTCCGCAGGATCCGAGCTATCAGGAGCTTTGCCAGGCACTGGCGGACGGAAATATTGAGGTTGCATTCCGTGCAGCTCATACATTAAAAGGCGTGTGCCAGAATCTTGGTTTTAAAAATCTGTACGAGCCAAGCGCCGAGCTGACCGAGCGGTTAAGACCGCTGCAGGAGACTGAGACGGATGATCTGATGCAGAAGGTGACGGAAGAATATAACCGCACCGTAAAAGCGATTGAGGATTTCCAGAACGCTTAAATTGAAGGAAGAAAACAAGGAGGCATTGATCTGTGAGATGAGGAACACAGACCGGTGTCTCCTTTTTTATGGAATTCTGTACAAGATGCGGGTTGACGGGAAAAAAGAAACATGATAATCTTTTTACATAAAAGCACAGCTTATGAAGAAGGCTTGTTTAAAAAGAAAAACTTATGAGTATCTATAAGAAAAAACAAGGACGCTTTGCCGGAAAAATTCCGGCTGTGCAGGGCATATTCCATACCGAAAGGCAAGGCAGCCCAAATCTACAAAAGCAGGAGAAAAGCAATGAAAAAAGAAAAAAGTTCAGCTATGGGAACCCCGTACACCTTTGAAGGACGGATTCCGCTGAAGCAGGCGATTCCGCTTGGATTGCAGCACGTAATGGCGATGTTCGTAGGAAACCTCACCCCGCTTCTGATCATCATGGGAGCGTGCGGTCTGACGGCGGATGCGGGCTACGGTGCACTTCGTACGGCTCTTTTGCAGAATGCAATGACAGTAGCCGGTATTGTAACACTGGTACAGATGTTTTCGATTGGACCGATCGGCGGTAAAGTGCCGATTGTTATGGGTACATCTTCTGGATTCCTCGGCGTATTCAAGAGCGTGACAGCCGTGCTGGGACAGGGCGCGCTGACGTACGGCGCTATCCTTGGTGCGACAATTGTCGGCGGTCTGTTTGAGGGCGTGCTTGGCGTCTGTTTAAAGCCGCTTCGTAAATTTTTCCCGTCGGTTGTTACCGGCTGCGTCGTTATGGCGATCGGTCTTTCGCTGATTCCGGTTGGAATCAATTATCTCTGCGGCGGTTCCGGAACGAACGATTACGGTTCCATACAGAACCTGTTCCTTGGCATGGTCGTTCTGATTGTAACGCTGGCACTGAAGCACTTTACAAATCCGAAGGGAATCTTAAGCACGGCTTCCATTCTGATCGGTATTTTAGTCGGCTACGCGGTAGCTATTATTATGACCATGGTTCTGCCGCATACCGGAACGGCGGTTCTTGAGGATGGAAGCACTGTTTCCTATACATATTCCTGGGTTGTCAATTTCCAGCAGGTAAAAGATGCGTCCTGGTTCGCACTCCCTGGTATTGCAGGCTTTGGAAAACTGGCTGAGGTAAAACCAGTCTTCCGTGTGGAGGCAATTCTCCCGGTAGCGATCATGTTCATCGTAACAACCGTTGAGACGGTCGGCGATATCTGCGCCTGCGTAGAGAGCGGTATGGACCGCGAGGCAACCGATTCCGAGCTTTCCGGCGGTATCATCTGCGACGGTCTCGGATCCAGCTTTGCAGCAGCACTCGGCGTTCTCCCGAATACTTCTTTTGCACAGAACGTCGGCATTATTTCGATGACAAAAATCGTAAACCGTATGGCACTTTCCTGCGGAGCCATTTTCCTGATCCTCTGCGGACTCTGCCCGAAGATTGCAGCATTTGTATCCATTATGCCGCAGTCCGTACTCGGCGGTGCAGCCGTTATGATGTTTGCGTCAATTCTGGTTTCCGGTATCCAGCTCATCACAAAAGAGCCGATTACGAGCCGTGAGATCACGATCGTTTCTGTTGCACTGGGTCTTGGCTACGGCCTTGGTTCCACAGCAGGAGCAACTTCCGAGCTTCCTTATTATATCCAGCTGATCTTCGGCGGTTCCGGTATCGTTCCGGCAGCGGTTGCAGCGATTGTGCTGAATATTATTATTCCAAAAGAGAAGAAAAAAGCAGAATAAAGAAGAGATAATTAAAAAAGAACCTCTTAGTTTTCCTGGAAGGAGCCTTCTGGAGAAAAATTAAGAGGTTCTTTTTCTGTACAAAACGTTCGAACAAGTGTAAAATATACAAAATGACGGAAAAACGAATGAAAAATTAGTTGAGATTAAAAGAAATACCGATATCAAAAAAGTCAAGATTGACTATAAATTTAAAAATAGTGTATAAAATCGACAATATGAAGTAAAAAAATG
>OJNV01000812.1_pt1 | contig 17205 bp, 14 predicted proteins | sample 1597961 | NCBI WGS metagenome assembly OJNV01 (sample SAMN01915220, study PRJEB22387) | human gut metagenome | isolation source: stool | host: Homo sapiens | place: USA
AGAGAGAGGGAATGTCCGTTTCTGATATCTTTGAGACATATGGAGAAGAGTAGTTCCGTAATCTGGAGACAGAACTTCTTATAGAAATGCAGTCCAAGACCAATGTAGTTATTTCCTGTGGCGGTGGTGTGCCGATGAGAGAACGCAATGTAGTCGAAATGAAGAAGAATGGACGCGTTGTCCTTCTGACAGCTAAACCGGAGACAATCTTAAGCCGTGTCAAAGATAATCACGACAGACCACTTCTGGAAGGCAACAAGAACGTTGACTTTATTGCAGACCTGATGGAAAAACGTCGTGAGAAATACCAGGCAGCAGCTGATATTGTGATCGAGACAGATGGTAAGGATAAACTGGAAATCTGTGAAGAACTTGTTCAGAGAATCCGTGCACTTGACGCAGAAGAGTAAACAGGGGTAACATACAGCAGATTGTTGTCTGAGAATATCCCGAGACATACAGGTTGATACGAACGTAGTGAGTGACAACCTGTCAATAGCACAAAATTATTGTTTTTTTAATGAACATATCGAAAATGTCCAGATGCATGCCATCTGGATGTTTTTTTATCACAAAAATTGAAAGATATATCAAAAAACAGTCCATTTTGTTTAATATATCCATATGGTATTATAATTTCATCAAAAAGCTATACGAAATAGCTAAAGAGCAAACAAAAATGGGAGGTTTCTTTTATGAAGAAAAAATTAGTTTTAGCGATGGCAGCAACAATGGCAATCACATCTTGTGCAGTTCCGGTACTTGCAGATGATGCAGCAGCTGAAGGCGGAAAGATTGGTATCTCAATGCCAACACAGTCTCTGGAACGTTGGAACAGAGATGGTTCTTATCTGGAAGAACAGTTTAAAGCAGCTGGATATGATGTAGAGCTGACATACTCCGATAACGAAACAGACCGTCAGGTAAATGATATCCAGAACCTGATCTCCGATGGAGTTAACCTCCTGGTAATTGCAGCTATCGATGGTGAAGCACTTAATACAGTTATGGATGAAGCAGCAGATGCAGGAATCCCGGTTATCGCTTATGACCGTCTGATCAAATCCGATGCAGTTTCCTATTATATCTCCTTCGATAACTATACAGTAGGTACTCTGCAGGGCCAGTACGTAATCGATACTCTGGATCTTGACAATGCAGGTGATAAAACATATAACATCGAGTTCACAGCAGGTGACCCGGCAGATAACAATGCAGGATACTTCTTCAACGGTGCTTATGACACTCTGAAACCGTATCTGGATGCAGGCACACTGAATGTAGTTTCCGGACAGACTGATTTCGATTCCGTAGCAACAGCAGCATGGGATACACAGACAGCACTCGAGAGAATGCAGAACATCCTCGCTTCCTACTATGCAGATGGAACTCAGCTGGATGTAGCTCTTTGCTCCAATGACTCCACAGCACTCGGTGTTACACAGGCAATCGAATCTGACTATGCAGGCAAAAACGACGTTCTGATCACAGGACAGGACGGTGACGAAGCTAACCTTGCAAACATCGTAGATGGAAAACAGTCCATGACAGTTTACAAAGCAGTTGCAAACGAAGCAGTTGTTACTCTTGACCTTGCAGAAGCAATGCTGAAAGGTGACACAATTGATGATTCTCTGATCACAAACTCCAAATGGGATTTCGACTGTGCATATGATACAGAATCCTATGAAACATCTGAAGGACATAAATGCCCATCATTCCTTCTGGTTCCTACAGTTGTAACAAAAGACAACATGAAAGAAGAACTGGTTGACACAGGATACTATACACAGGACGATGACGGATATCTTCATCCAGCACAGTAAGCAGAAAAAATTGCTTAAGTAACCAATAAAACATGTAATTTGAAATTTTAGGGCGGGGTGAAGAGCCCCGCCCGGTTTTTTGAAAGGGGGCGCCATTTTGGCAGACAATATTTTAGTAATGGATCACATTACAAAAGAGTTCCCCGGTGTCAAAGCTCTGGACAATGTAAATCTTGAAGTCCAGCGAGGAGAGATTCACGCGCTGATCGGTGAAAACGGTGCGGGAAAATCCACACTGATGAACGTTTTAAGTGGTCAGTATCCATATGGAAGTTATACAGGTACAGTTACCTATGAAGGTGAGGAATGCAAGTTTAAAAACCTGAACGACAGTGAAGCGAAAGGAATCGTTATCATCCATCAGGAACTTGCGCTGATTCCGTTACTTTCTATTGGCGAGAATATGTTTCTCGGAAACGAGATTAAGAATAAAAGCGGCAGCATTGACTGGGACAGAACATACAGTGAAGCAGAAAAACACATGGCACAGGTTGGACTCCATGAATCTGCACAGACACTGATCAAAGATATCGGAACAGGTAAACAGCAGCTGGTAGAAATCGCGAAAGCACTGGCGAAACATGCGAAACTCCTGATCCTGGATGAGCCGACAGCATCTCTGAATGAAGATGACTCTCAGGCACTGCTGGATCTGCTGTTGAAATTTAAAGAACAGGGAATGACATCGATTATCATTTCCCATAAATTAAATGAAATCTCTTATGTAGCGGATAAGATCACAGTTATCCGTGACGGCTCTACCATTGAGACTCTGGATAAGAAAGTAGATGACTTTTCAGAGCAGCGTATCATTCAGGGTATGGTTGGCCGTGAGATGACAGACCGATTCCCGAAACGCCCAGATGTAAGAGTCGGAGCTGTTTCCATGGAAGTGAAGAACTGGACTGTTTATCATCCGTTGTACTCAGAACGTAAAGTAGTAGACAATGTATCATTTAAGATCCATAAAGGGGAAGTAGTGGGTATTTCCGGACTGATGGGTGCAGGACGTACAGAGCTTGCCATGAGTATCTTCGGAAAGAGCTATGGAACCAAGATTTCCGGTCAGATCTTTATGAACGGAAAAGAAGTGAAACTGAACACTGTACAGGAAGCAATCGATAATAAACTTGCTTATGTTACAGAGGACAGAAAAGGAAACGGACTGATCCTTTCCAAATCCATCAAAATGAACACATCACTTGCAAATATGAAAGGCATCAGCAATGGACAGGTGATCGATGCAGATAAAGAGTATGCAGTAGCCGAAGAATACAGGAAAAAGCTGAAAACAAAATGTCCATCTGTTGAGCAGAATGTAGGTAACTTAAGTGGTGGTAACCAGCAGAAAGTCCTTCTTGCGAAATGGATGTTCGCAGAACCGGATATTCTGATCCTGGATGAGCCTACCCGTGGTATCGACGTAGGTGCGAAGTACGAAATTTACTGTATTATCAACGATCTGGTTGCAGCAGGCAAATCTGTTATCATGATCTCTTCTGAACTTCCGGAAGTACTGGGAATGTCAGACAGAATCTATATCATGAATGAAGGCAAGTTCGTAGGAGAAGTCAGCAAAGAAGAGGCAACCTCCGAACTGATCATGTCAAAGATCGTAAAATCAGGAAAAGGAGCGTAAAGAAGATGGAGAAAAAGCTTAGTTTTTCAGAAGTATTAAAGAAATATACCATGGTGATCGTTCTGGTTCTGGTAGTCATCATGTTTACAGCAAACACCAAAGGTGTTATGCTTCTGCCGCAGAACGTAAATAACCTTGTAGCTCAGAACGCATATGTATTTATCCTTGCAACAGGTATGTTGTTCTGTATCTTAACTGGTGGTAACATCGACCTTTCTGTTGGTTCTGTTGTATGTTTCGTTGCAGCAGTCGGCGGTAAGATGATGGTTCTCAATAATATGAATCCATATCTTACAATGCTTGTTATGCTGATCACAGGTATTGCAATCGGTGCATGGCAGGGATTCTGGATTGCTTATGTACGAATCCCACCGTTTATCGTAACTCTGGCAGGTATGCTTGCGTTCCGTGGTTTATCAAACGTAGTCCTTCAGGGACAGACACTGGCTCCAATGCCTGATTCTTATCTGGCACTGTTTAACAATTACATTCCTGATTTTGTTGGCAAAGAAGGATTTAATGTTACATGTTTTGCAGTTGGTATCATTGTTTGTATTGTTTATGTTTTACTTGTAATGAAAAATCGTGCAGACCGTGCGAAAAAGGGTTACAGTGTGGAAGCTTTTGGCGGTGCGGCAGTTAAGATGGTCCTGATCTGTGCAGTTGTTCTGGCATTTATGTTCCGTCTGGCTCAGTATAAAGGTATTCCGAACTCTCTGGTTTGGGTTGCTGTGATTATTGCGATTTATACATATATTGCTTCCAAAACTACTACAGGTCGTTATTTCTATGCAGTTGGTGGTAATGAGAAGGCTACGAAACTTTCCGGTATCAATACTAATAAAGTTTATTTTCTGGCTTATTTAAACATGGGTCTTCTGGCAGCTATCGCAGGTATGGTTACCATGGCGCGTCTGAATTCAGCTAACCCGCAGGCAGGTACAAACTTTGAGATGGATGCGATTGGTTCCTGTTTCATTGGTGGTGCTTCTGCCTATGGTGGAACCGGTACTGTTCCCGGAGTTATCATTGGTGCTCTTCTGATGGGTGTTCTGAACTTAGGTATGAGTATTATGGGTATTGACCAGAATATTCAGAAGGTTGTTAAGGGACTTGTACTTCTGGCAGCGGTTATCTTTGATGTTGTCAGCAAGAGAAAATCTTTTATCGTAAAATAAAAAATTGAATTTCTCCTTGAAATGGAATCTTTTTGCAGGGCTTGCCAAGATGCAGGCTCTGTTTTTTTTATTAAGGGACGCGCAGAAAAATAGTTTGTTTCGTGTGCGGTTTCGGACACTAAGATATTCTAGGCCACAAAAAATCTGCTAAAAGCATGAGAAAACAGAGCCAAACTCGCCTGCGGCTCAGACAGTGTCTCTGTTTTCTCATAACGCAGATTTTTTCTGACCAAGAATATCTAAGTATCCTGCAAATGCACGCGAAACAAACTATTTTTCTGTGCTGGTTACTGGCTGGGGAGGAGAGGTGTGTCTTATAGCAATCCTCTGAAATAATAAATGTGCTTGAGAAATGGGTGGGGGTGGAAGTATAATGTGGGGGAAGATTTTTTACGAAATGAGGAGAGAGTTGTTATGAGATATAATTCAGTGTTGGATCTGCATACACATACTTTGGTGAGTGGACATGCATATTGTTCACTTAGGGAGATGGCGAAGGCAGCTTCTAAGAAAGGACTGGAGGTTCTGGGGATTACGGAGCATGCGCCTGCTATGCCGGGAACCTGTCATAAGTATTATTTTGAGAATCTGAAAATTGTGCCCAGGGAGATGTATGGGATTCAGTTGCTTCTGGGGTCCGAGGTGAATATTCTGGATGCGCAGGGAACTGTGGATCTGGCGCAGCGGACGTTGGAGAGGATGGATGTGGTGATCGCCAGTCTGCATATGCCATGCATGAAGCCGGGGTCTAAGCTGGAGAATACAGAAAGCTATCTGAATGTGATGAAGAATCCCTATGTGAATATTATCGGACATCCGGATGACGGGAGATATGAGATTGATTATGAGGCACTGGTTCAGGGGGCGAAAGAATATGGGAAGGTTCTGGAACTGAATAATCATTCTATGGATCCGGACTGTAATCGACAGAATGCGGTGGAGAATGATACTGTGGTGCTGAATCTGTGTAAGAAATATCATGTTCCGGTGGTGATGGACAGTGATGCCCATTTTGATCTGCTGATAGGGGAGTTTGATCTGGCGAGAGATTTGCTGGAGAAACTGGATTTTCCGGAGGAACTGGTCCTTAATCGGTCTACGGATGCAATCAGGGAGTATGTGAATCGTAAATTCTGATAAACTGAGAAGCAGTTATTTGGTGTAGAGCTGCGTTGCGAAAAAGATGATTTTATTTGCCTTACTCTTCGAAAAAGGCTTTTGTGAGAAAAATAAAAAATCTGTGATTTCTTTTGGGTTAAAGGCTTGCTTCCTATAATTTAACGTGGTAAAATATCACTGTTAGAAACATAACACGGACAGTTTAAAAACAAATGTCCGCAAGTGAAGTACAGAGTTCTAAAAGGAGCATGAAAATGAGTAAAAAAATCAGAACAGAGGCTGTGGATCAGCTTTTTGAAGCGATTTTATGCCTGAAGGATAAAGAAGAGTGCTATACTTTTTTTGAGGATGTGTGCACAATCAATGAACTTCTTTCCTTATCACAGCGTTTTGAGGTTGCCAAGATGCTGATGGACAAGAGAACCTATCTTGATATTTCTGAGAAGACCGGAGCTTCCACAGCAACGATCAGTCGTGTGAATCGTTCACTGAATTATGGAAATGACGGATATGAGATGGTGTTTTCAAGAATGGCAGAGAAGGAAACTAAAGGGGAATAGGATAGCGAAAGGCTGAATAAATGCAGTGCTATTGTGGGGCAGGTGAAGATCACCTGCCTTTTTTGCATAGGGAGTTTTCGGATAAAAGACTATGAAAAGAAAGAAACCTAAAATAGAATTACGCTATTATTACATGCCTGCAGGAAGTCCGATCCTTCCTCTTCTGGGAGAGCGCTGGGTGCAGAATTATGGAACCGGTATAGAGGACCTTCATTTTCATAATTTTATGGAGATTGGTTTTTGCTATTATGGAGAGGGAATCCTTACTCTGGGAGAGGAGAAAAGGAAGTTTACAGGGCGGCAGTTTACTGTGATCCCGGAACGGTTTCCTCATACAACAAACAGCATGGGAAATACGGTCTGTAAATGGGAGTATCTGTTTGTGGATGTTGAGGGATTTTTGCGAAAGAATTGTGAGAGTGCTGTACAGGCTGAGAAAATGCTGCGAAGGATCAACGCCGGGGCATTGTTGATGAACGAGAAAGAGGAACCGTTTATAGCTGAATGTATTATTAGAATTATGGATATCATGCGCCGGGAAGAGGAGTTTTATATTCAGGAGGCATCCGGACTTCTTATGGCTCTGCTGGCAGGGATTGCCCGGCTGAACCGGACGCCGGAACAGGAAATGCTTTATGAAGAGCAGAGCAGGAGCATGAGGATCATTTCAGATACACTGGATTATATTTCAGATCATTACAGAGAGAATATAAAGATAGAGCAGTTGTCTGCAAACTGTCATCTGAGTGAGTCACATTTTCGCAGGATTTTTTCCGGATGTATGCATATGAGCCCTGTAGAGTATATAAATTTGATACGTGTCCGCACAGCCTGTGAAAAACTGAAAAAGACAGATAGGTCAGTTACTGACATAGGTACGGAATGTGGTTTTGCATCGGACTCTGCTTTTAACCGGAATTTCCGGAAGCTGATGGGAATGTCACCTGCAGAGTGGAGAAAAAAGGGAGAAAATTATGAGCAGCTTCTCCTGAAGTTTGACATCCGGACAGAGGAAGGATGGTAAATATCAGACACCGGAATATATAAAAGTCGAAAATGAATATTATATAGTCAAATATGCAAACTGTGCGGATTGGTATAATGTTATAATTTTGCTTATGAAGGATAACTGGCTGTTGGCAATATCGTATAAGATATTTTTATGAAAAAAGTCATATATAAAGTATTTTGCTGGAAGTGTTTTACGGATGTATGGCGAAATATAATATTGCAGGCAGAGAGAACAGTTAAAAAAATAAATCATGAGGAGAACATAAGAGTATGAAGGCATTTGATTATTCACTGGTAAAAGATCCACAGTATTTCTGCGATAACCGAATGGAAGCTCATTCAGATCATGTGTATTATAGAGATGGGAATGAAATGCAGACTGCTGTGCAGGATGGGACGGAAACTTCTTTTCGCTACAGTCTGAACGGTTTATGGAAGTTTCATTATGCGCGTAATTACAAAAGTGCAGTTCAGGGATTTGAGAAAGAGGATTACTGTTGCTATGACTGGGAGGACATCCATGTACCGGCACATATCCAGATGGAAGGATATGATGCACCGCAGTATGCTAATGTCCAGTATCCATGGGAAGGACATGAGGAAATTTATCCCGGTCAGATTCCGGAGAGATTTAATCCGGTTGCAAGCTATGTGAAATATTTTACAGTGCCGGAACATATGAAGGGTAAGAGACTGTTTATTTCTTTCCAGGGAGCAGAGAGCGGACTTGCATTGTGGCTGAACGGAGCATTTATTGGGTACAGTGAGGATTCTTTTACTCCATCTGAGTTTGAGTTAACAGATTATCTTAAAGATGGACAGAATAAGCTGGCAGCACAGGTATTCAAATGGACCTCCAGCAGCTGGTGTGAAGATCAGGACTTCTTCCGTTTCTCCGGAATTTACAGAGATGTGTATCTTTATACAGTTCCGGATACCCATGCATATGATCTCCAGATTCGGGCAATCCCGGAAGAGAATCTGGATGTAGCAGATCTTGAAATTAAGGTAAAGACATGGGGAAAGGGAAGCATTGTTTTCAGACTTGAGAAAGATGGAGAATGTGTGCTGGAAGAGAAAAAATCTCTTACAGAAGCTGGAAATGAAGAAGCCGATGCAGAGCCATTTTATATTCAGAGAACAAATAGCAGCAAGACTGTACAGAACAGCTTTGCATGGAAAATTAATAATCCGAAATTATGGAGCGCAGAAGATCCACAGCTTTATGATTTTACAATTGAACTTTATGATGAAGCAGGAACTATTCAGGAGGTAATTCCTCAGAAGGTTGGATTCCGCCGTTTCGAGATGAAGAACGGTATTATGACTCTGAACGGAAAACGTATTGTGTTTAAGGGCGTAAACCGCCATGAGTTCAGCTCTGTCAGCGGAAGACATGTTTCAGAGGAAGAACTTCGCAAGGATCTTCGCATTATGAAGCAGAATAATATTAATGCCATCCGTACCTGTCATTATCCGGATACATCACTGATCTATCAGCTCTGTGATGAATATGGTATTTATATGATCGATGAGACAAACCTGGAATCCCATGGTTCCTGGGATGTGGCGGAATTTACAAAGGATTATACTCATGTTGTTCCTCACAACAAACCGGAATGGCTGGATATGATGCTTGACCGTGCCAACTCCATGTACCAGAGAGACAAGAATCATCCGGCAATCCTGATCTGGTCCTGCGGAAATGAATCTTTTGGCGGAAAAGATATCTATGAAATGTCTCAGCTTTTCCATAAGAATGACCCTACCCGTCTGGTACATTATGAGGGACTTTTCCATGACCGCAGTTATAATGATACCAGCGATATGGAAAGCCAGATGTATCCGTCTGTAGAAGCAATCAAAGAGTTCCTGGCAAAGGATGACAGCAAACCGTTTATCTGCTGTGAGTATACACATGCCATGGGAAATTCCTGCGGTGCCATGCACAAATATACTGACCTGACAGATACAGAGCCTAAATATCAGGGTGGATTTATCTGGGATTACATTGACCAGTCTATTTATAAGAAAGACCGCTATGGAAAAGAGTTCCAGGCATATGGCGGCGATTTCGGAGAACGTCCTACAGACTACAATTTCAGCGGCAACGGAATCGCATATGGCGGTGACAGAGAGCCATCTCCAAAGATGCAGGAAGTGAAATTTAATTATCAGAATATTACAGCAGAGGTGACAGCTGATACAGTAAAAGTGCTTAACAAGAACCTCTTTGTAAATACAGATACTTTTGACTGTAAGGTAACACTTGCAAAGAATGGAAAAGTGATCCGTACAGAAGTACTGGAAACAGCAGTTGAGCCATTGAGTGAGAAAGAATATAAACTGCCTTTTGAAAAAGCAGAAGCAGCCGGAGAATATACAGTTACTGTTTCCTTCCATCTGAAAGAGGAGGAGATATGGGCACCTGCAGGTTATGAAATTGCGTTTGGACAGTATGTATATCAGGTGAAAGAGGATGTTCTGGATGGAAAATCAGATTCAGCAGAAACAGCGATTACAGTGGAAAAAGATGTATGTGTATCAGATGCGTTTGTAAAGAAACCACAGATCATCCGAAGCACACATAATATTGGTGTCCGGGGCGAGCACTTCGAAGTAATGTTCTCCGTCCTCAATGGTGGCCTGGTTTCCTACAAATATGCAGGCAAAGAGATGATCGAAGCAATCCCGAAACCAAACTTCTGGCGTGCACCTACAGATAATGACTGTGGAAATCTTATGCAGATGCGCTACGCACAGTGGAAAATTGCCAGCATGTATTTAAGCCACAAAGAATACAGAAAAGGTGCATACGGTCCATCCAATTCACCACAGACAGAAGAAACAGACCACTCTGTAAAAGTAACATTTACCTATCTGATGCCGACCACACCAGCCAGTGAGTGTCAGCTTACCTACGAAGTATTCGGCGATGGAAAAGTGAAGACAACTTTAACTTATGATCCTGTAAAAGAACTTGGCGATATGCCGGAATTTGGGGTGATTTTCAAATTCAATGCAGATTATGACAATGTCCAGTGGTATGGACTGGGCGAAGCTGAAACCTATGCAGACCGCAAAAAAGGTGCAAAACTGGGCATTTACCAGAACAAAGTTGTGGATAATATAGCAAGATACATGGTACCGCAGGAATGCGGAGCAAAAGAGGAAGTACGCTGGGCGAAGGTCACAGACCGCAAGGGCAGAGGAATGTACTTTGAGATGGATGGAGAATCAATGATGTTCTCCGCACTCCCATACACTCCACATGAGATGGAAAATGCCATGCATCCATACGAACTCCCGCAGATCCATTACACAGTAGTACGCGTAGCCAAAGGCCAGATGGGAATCGGCGGCGATGACAGCTGGGGAGCATATACCCATCAGGAATATCTGTTAAATGCAGATGGAAAGATGGAATTCTCCTTTAGCTTTAAAGGAATTTAATATAGTTTATTTGTTTAAAAAGGGGCTGTCAGAATAGGCAGTCCCTTTAACTGTTATAGATAAATAGACAACAAAAAATGATATTTATAACGTCGAAAATGTGATATGATATACAAGTAAATTCTTTGATTTATAATGCAGGGCGAAAACGTGGGCATTATAGTGGTCCAACGATTCTCAAAAGTCGGCGATTGACAATGAAAAGGAGTAACATTAAATGATAGATATATATACAAATAAGATTGATTCAAAAGACTGGATACTTCAAAACGACCTGTACTTTAATCTGAATACAGGTAATGAAGAAATGTCACAAAAAGAAATTGATTTAATCTGGCAAATAGATGAGGCAAAGCTGACTCCGGACAAGCATATAGAAACAAAATATGGATTAGGTACAATTCGTAATTTATCATCAGGCTGCAAGACACTGATAAATATTGTAAAACACCCTGATAAGGTGGTAAATGTTGAGGAATGTGGTCCGAATGTGTTAAAGATCATTTTTGCTATGGAAAATATAAAGATTTATATGTCAAGACCGACACTTTTTGATATCCCAGACAATGCAAAAATCCGATTTAATAATTCTGATATAGTTACCGGCGGGAGAGGCTATAATGCCTGGTGGAGTAAGGAGTATGAAAGGAGAGAAGCAGATGATTTATAAGAACATTACTTTTAAAGCAGATCCATTTTCATACGATTTGGAATTTGAGGATAGAATTACTCTTGTTGGCGGAGACAGCGGCACCGGTAAAACAGTGCTTTATGAAATGCTGGAAGATATAAGACTAACAGACGAATACAAGACTATAAAATTATTTAACTATAAATCAGATGATTTTTTAAAAGCAATAAAACAGTGCCGGGATAGTTTCATTGTGGTAGATAATGCAGAGTACTTGATTAATGATGATATCAGGAGATTCATTAATTTTGAGTTCTCAAATCAGTATATGCTTTTTCTGCGAAATTGTGACGGACTTAATGTATCTGATAAAAGTTTTAAGGTGCTGAAGTTTGATAACAACAGAATAACGCTGGAAGAGGAGCTGTGATATGAGATATTTATGGACGGAGGATACTGGTGCAGGGCTTCACTTCTGGAAATTAGTTAACAAGTTTTTCTTTGATAATGAGCTTGTAGTCGAAAGTAAAGGAAGCAATCAGGGATTACTGGATGCGGTAATAGACTTGGACATTAAAGATGACGATAAATATTACGTTGCATTTGATTATGTGGTTGATAATCAGGATATTCGTAACAAGTATCGTATGTTGAAATCAATAACAGATAAGTCGGAAGGAAAAATTGTAATTCTGGATATGATTTGTTTTGAATATCTGATTCTTGCATTTGACAAGCTAATAGCATGGACAGGCACCGGAAAGACAGATAAAATCAAAATTCGTGAAGAAGTCTTGGCAGCAGTTGAGAATCATAGAATCAATTTATCAAAGATTGATGACGAGAAGACATTGCAGTATATAGCAGGTTTTAAAAGATATTCTACAGAACGAGTGATGAAGTCATTGGCAGGCGAATTTACACAAAATGAAAAGTGGTCTGTTAAAGGGACTCTTATGGGTGAATGCTGGTATAAGAATTGCTGTGTGTCGGAGCATCCAGATAGTCTTAGATGTGGTAAGCCTGAGATTGAGGATGGGGATGAGAAGATGAGGATGCTGATACAGTCTGAGAAGGTGCAAAATGTGATTTGCAAAGTTGCAGATTAGAGTAGGATTTAATAAAAGTGAAGATTTGAAAACTGTACGAAAAGGGAGGAATTATTTTATGTATCAGGCAGATGAAAAACGTTATGAAACCATGAAATATCACCGCTGTGGTGCCAGTGGGCTGATGCTGCCGGAGTTATCTCTGGGTTTATGGCATAATTTCGGAGACACCGGTGTTTATGAGAATATGAAGCAGATGTGTTTTACAGCATTTGACAATGGGATCACTCATTTTGACCTTGCAAACAACTATGGCCCACAGCCCGGAAGTGCGGAGAAAAATTTTGGAAAAATCCTGAGAGAGGAATTTTCTGCATACAGAGATGAGCTGATCGTCAGCACAAAGGCAGGCTATGATATGTGGCCGGGACCTTATGGAAACTGGGGAAGCCGTAAGTATCTGATCGCCAGTCTTGACCAGAGCCTGAAACGCCTTGGGTTGGATTATGTAGATATCTTCTATCATCACCGTATGGATCCGGAGACTCCTCTTGAGGAGACCATGGAGGCTCTGGCACAGATCGTCAGAAGCGGAAAGGCATTGTATGTTGGAATTTCCAACTATGATGGTGAGACAATGAAACGTGCTGCAGATATTCTGGAAGAACTGCATTGTCCGTTTATCATTAATCAGAACAGATATAATATCTTTAACCGTACCATCGAGACAAATGGCCTGAAACAGGCTGCAGCAGAGAGGAAAAAGGGAATTATCGCATTCAGTCCGTTATCCCAGGGAATGCTCACAGACAGATACCTGAATGGAATTCCAAAGGACAGCCGCGTTAACACAGACGGACGTTTTCTCCATGCAGACCAGTTCAGTGAGGAACGTCTTAACAGTATCCGCAGTCTGAATGCAATTGCAGCAGAGCGAGGGGAAAGTCTTGCGCAGATGGCACTGAAATGGATTCTCCGCGACGGAATCGTAACCAGTGTGCTTATAGGAGCATCCCGTCCGCAGCAGATCCTTGAGAACCTGAAAGTGCTGGACAGTGAATCTTTCAGTGAAGAGGAATTAAAGAAGATAGATGAGTGTTCACTGGCCTTATGATATAGCCGAAAGTTAATGGTTGTTTATAAAACAGGAGAGCAGACTTATATTATGGAAGATTCATATGTCTTACAATTACAGGAACCGAAATTCAGAGAATTTTATCTAAGCTACAGCGGTTACGCACAATGCGGGCCGCTGCATTGCTATGGTCCGGCGTCCCGTCCGCATTATCTGATCCATTTTGTAGTGAAAGGAAAGGGGATGTATCAGGCGTCAGGACAAAAACATTATCTCACTGCCGGACAGGGGTTTCTGATCGAGCCGGGTACACAGACTTTCTATCAGGCAGATAAAGATGATCCGTGGAGTTATCTTTGGATCGGAGTAGGTGGCACCAATGCAGGAAAATATATTCGGGATATCGGATTAAATAGCGAGCAGTTGATCTTCCGTTCAGAAAGTGGAGAAGAGTTAAAGAAAATTGTGCTGGATATTCTGAAACATACAGAAAGCACCACCTCAAATCTGTATTATCTGCAGGGCCGATTATATGATTTCTTTTCAGTTCTTACAAAAGATGTAGTGATTGATACTTATCTGGGTAATACAAAAGAAAAGAAATATGGAAGAGAAAACGGGTATGGAGAATATATCAAAGAAGCCATGGCATTTATAAAAAATGAATATGCCTGTGGAATCGGAGTACAGGAACTGGCAGAGCATTTGAATGTTAACCGCAGTTATCTGTACACCATCTTCATGAATGAACTTCATATTTCACCAAAGGATTTTCTGCAGAAATACCGTGTTACAAGGGCAAGAGAATTGCTGGTGCTTACAGAACTGTCTGTAGAATCAATTGGAAAATCCTGTGGCTATGGAAATGCAGAACGGTTTGCCAGGGCATTCAAGCATGAAACAGGACTGACACCAACTCAATTTCGAAGGCAGGACAGAAGTAAAAACCGCAGGAACCTGGAAGTGTCAGAGGATGGGCTGGAAAAGCTGATCAACAGTTAACATTTTGAAGGTTCAGACAAACATAATGCCATAACACCTCAGAATAACTTTCTCTATAATAATGTATATGATATCAGCACAGCCGCGGAGCAATCCGTGATATCAAGTTAGGGTCAAAAAAACTTTTGCCCCTAATTTCATGTATATTGAGTTTATTATAGAAAGGGGACAGTTATGAGTATTATTTTTCACGAAAGTTCAAAGACATTCCATTTATACAACAATAACATCAGTTATATTATGACCGTACTTCCCAATGGACATCTTGGAAACCTCTATTTTGGGAAAAGAATCCATGACAGAGAAGATTTCTCATATCTTCTTGAAATGAAGCAAAGAGCAATGACAGCCTGTGTTTATGAGGGAAACCGCAAATTTTCGCTGGAGCATTTGAAACTGGAATATCCGGTATATGGAAGCTCTGATTATCGTTATCCGGCAGTGGAAATCCTTCAGGAAAACGGCAGCAGGATCTCGGAATTTACTTATGTCAGTCACACTGTTACAGATGGAAAGCCAAAGCTTTCAGGACTTCCGGCTACCTATACGGAGAATGACGAAGAAGCCCAGACCTTATGTGTAAAACTGAAAGATGAAGTAACAGGAATTGTACTGGAATTGCTTTATACTATTTTTGCACAGGGGGGAATCATCACCAGAAGCGCCAGATTTACAAATGAGGGTACATCATTAGTACATCTGTTAAATGCAATGAGTCTCAGCCTTGATCTTCCGGATAAAGATTATGTGTGGATGCAGTTTTCGGGCGCATGGTCCAGAGAACGTCATGTGAAAGAACGCAGATTAGAGCAGGGAATCCAGTCTGTGGGAAGCATCAGAGGAAATTCTTCCCATGAACATAATCCCTTTATTGTGCTCCGACGTCCGTCGGCAACAGAAAATGCAGGAGAAGTGATGGGATTCAGCCTGATCTACAGCGGAAATCACAGAATGCAGGCAGAGGTGGATACTCATGATACAACCCGCATCACTGTGGGAATCAATCCGCAGAATTTTGACTGGAAGCTGGACTGTGGTGAGAGCTTTCAGACTCCGGAAGCAGTAGTAGTATTTTCTGATAAGGGTCTGAATGGAATGAGCCAGACTTTCCATAAATTATATCAGAAGAGACTGGCAAGAGGTTACTGGAGAGACCGTCCCAGGCCAATCCTTAACAATAACTGGGAAGCTACTTATTTTGATTTTACAGAGGACCGTCTGGTAGAAATCGCAGCAAAGGCAAAGGAATGTGGTGTTGAATTATTTGTACTGGATGACGGATGGTTCGGTGCACGAAGCAACGATCATGCAGGACTTGGTGACTGGGTTGCGAACAGAGAACGTCTTCCGCGGGGAATTAAAGGAATCGCAGACAGAATTGAAGAGATGGGTATGAAATTCGGCCTGTGGTTTGAGCCGGAGATGGTGAATAAGGATTCCGACCTTTACCGTGCACATCCGGACTGGATCCTGCAGACACCCCAGAGACTTTCCTGCCATGGAAGAAACCAGTATGTGCTGGACTTCTCCAGAAAAGAAGTGGTGGACTGTATTTATGAGATGATGTATAAAATCCTCTCAGAAGCAAAGGTTTCCTACATCAAGTGGGATATGAACAGAAGTATCACGGAATGTTATTCGGCAGCACTTCCTGCAGACCGTCAGGGAGAAGTGTTCCACAGATATATTCTTGGAGTTTATGATTTGTATGAGCGGTTAAATACTGCATTCCCGCAAATCCTCTTTGAGTCCTGTGCAAGCGGCGGCGGACGTTTTGATCCGGGAATCCTTTATTATGCGCCACAGGGATGGACCAGTGATGATACAGATGCGGCAGAGCGTGTAAAAATCCAGTACGGCACAAGTATGTGTTATCCTGTAAGTTCCATGGGAAGCCATGTATCTGTAGTACCCAACCATCAGTTAAACCGGAAAACTCCGTTACATACAAGAGCAAATGTAGCTTATTTCGGAACCTTCGGATATGAACTGGATCTGAATAAACTGTCTTACGAAGAAATCAGTGAAGTAAAACAGCAAATTGCTTTTATGAAAGAATACAGAGAACTGATTCAGTTTGGAACTTTTTACAGATTGAAGAGTCCTTTTGAGGGCAATGAAACAGCGTGGATGACAGTCAGTGAGGACAAAAAGACAGCGCTGGTATTCTGGTACAGGGAAAGAAATGTAGTAAATGCTGATTTTACCAGAGTACGGCTTCAGGGACTGGATCCGGATTTTATCTACAGAAATGAGTATAATGGAACAGAAAACTACGGGGATGAGCTGATGAATCTGGGACTGCTCACCACAGACTGTACAGCAGGTGAACCTACAAGTGAAGATGCACCATGCACAGACTATGAGTCCAGAATTTATGTTTTAACAACCGTAGCAAGAATTCCCTCACCTCTATAGGGACGCCACTGAAAAACTATTTTTATACACATTATATAGTAGATTGAAACAAATAAAAACACTTTATATTGTGTTGTTTTATGCAAAATAAGGACTTTTTCAGTGGCGTCCTATAGGTGATGGGATGAATTGCACATTCGAGCATGTCTGCTCAAATTCATAAAAAATCGCAAAAACACTTGTTCTGATACAATAAATATATTATAATAGAAAAAAGAACAATATGCTCTTGGAATTTGGACGG
>OJNV01000878.1_pt1 | contig 16298 bp, 7 predicted proteins | sample 1597961 | NCBI WGS metagenome assembly OJNV01 (sample SAMN01915220, study PRJEB22387) | human gut metagenome | isolation source: stool | host: Homo sapiens | place: USA
GTAAATAATGAATTTGTAATTCAATATAAAATAAACAATTTGAATGCAGTTCAAAAAAATGAAAGGGAAATATCGCTTACAGATAAAAACGGTAAAGAAGTATACATAATTGAAGCTCCGTATATGACGGATTCTGCGGGAAACGGCAGTTCTGATGTTTCGGTGAAAATTACAAATCAGAAAAACAATAAATTGACGGTTACTTTATCTTATGATAAAAGTTGGCTTGAGGACGATGAAAGAGTATTTCCTGTAACTCTTGACCCTACTTTCACCACAAGTCAAAAATGGAATAAAACATCATGTGCATATGTAGATAATTCAAATCCAAATACTTCTTACGGCTATGGCAGTGATACGGGATATACAGGAACTGTATATGTCGGAACATATGGCTCTGGTATGTACAGAACTTATATAAAGTTAAATGAATTGCCTAAGCTCAATAAGGGAGATATTGTTGTTTCGGCGCAACTGAATATGCATCTTTATCAGAATTCTTTTTATGATGATATGTATATAGGCGCATATCCTGTTACAAGCGATTGGTCACAAAAAACAATTACTTGGAAAATAGTGCCGATTTTAGCGGAACAGCGCTTGATTATGAAAAATTAACTTCCGATAACGGAACATGGCATGATTGGGATATTACAAATATTGTAAAAAAATGGTATAACGGTAGCAAAAACTACGGTGTTGTATTAAAATCAACAAACGAAAGTGATGAAGAACAATGTGCTTCATTCTATTCGGGTTCTTATCCGTCTTCCTCAATACCACGCCCGGTAATCGCTATTACTTACAGAAACAATAAAGGTCTTGAAAACTATTGGTCTTATTCTTCGTTCTCTGTCGGTACGGCAGGTACTGCGTATATTAATGACTATTCGGGAAACTTGACTTTTATTACATCTGATAATTCTACTGTCGGCAGTGGCTCTGTTTCTTTACAGCATATATTTAACGGATATACAAGTAATTCACATTTTACAAGCTCATTTCCGTATGCCGGAAAAGGTTGGAAACTGAATTATCAGCAGACACTTTATCCGTCATCAAAGTTTAGCACATCAGATTACTTAATAGATAATTATCCGTATGTATATACTGATGAAGATGGTACGGACCATTATTTTTTGGAAGAAACAACTAACGGTAAAACAACATATAAAGATGAAGACGGTCTAAAGCTGGAGTTAACCGTTAATTCGTCAAATTCAGCTGAAAAGTACACAATTAAAGATGAAAAAAATAACAAATTGATATTTAACAGTGACGGTGTTCTTGTTAAGACAACGGATTCAAATTCTAACAGCGTTAAAATTAATTTAGATTCTGCAAAAGGAATAAGTACAATAGAAGATGCTTGTGGAGATAAACTTACATTTAACAGAAACAGCGAGCATTGTATAACAAAGGTTACAAACTCAGCGGGAAAAGCAAGAATTTTCAGATATGACAACAACGACAGACTTATTATGATTACCAATCCTGACGGCGGAACAATAAAATTTGAATACGACAGTGACGGTTCCATGACAAGTGTAACAGATACCGACGGTTATAAAGTTTGTTTTGGATATACTTCGCTTAATTCAGGCAAAAAAGTTTCGTCTGTTACAGAATATGCTTCTGACGGAACACAAGGTCAAAAGATTACATTCAGCCGTAATGAATTTAATTTAACAAATATCCGTACTTCAGGTCTTGACGGTGTCTATGGCAACAGTGACGACTGCGTATCTGTATATCAATTTGATAATTTCGGCAGAACAATATCTGTTGAAAACCGTTTGCAAAGCGGCGAAAAAATGGGCGCAGCGGTTTATTCGTATACTGATGGACAAGCCGATACATCTAAAAATAACCTGAAAAATCTTAACAGAGTTACAACTAATTATGCGACAACAACCAATGTTCAAAATTTACTTAAAAACCACAGCTTGGAAAGCAGTACATATTGGAGCAATATAAACCAAGGCAGCGGTATTGATTATTCAACAAGCTATGTTTCCGAAGAAAAATGTTTTGGACAAAAATCGCTGAAAGTTAAAGTAAATACCGCAGGTGAAGATTCAAGATGCGGCGTAAGGCAAACAACAGGCAATAATGTGCTTGTACCGGGCAAAACATATACATTATCGGCATATGTAAAAACTTCAAATATTTTAAAAGGCACGGATGTCGGTGCGTTAATCGGAGTTAAAACCGAATTTGCGGACGGTACATTTAATCAATATAATTCAGAGCACATAACAGGCACAACAGATAAAAATATAAATAACGGTTGGCAGAGAATTTATACTACTTTTACCGTTCCTGAAAACACAACAAATTCTTGCGTATATCTTGCCGTAAGAGGTACTACAGGAACAGCGTATTTTGACGGTGTACAGCTTGAAGAGGGCGATGTTCCCAATAAATACAATCTTCTTCAAAATTCAAACTTTGAAACTACAGGAAGTAACTTGATGCCAACATTTTGGGGTAATCATAATTTAACTTTAAATTCCTCAAATGATACAACTACCACCTATACAAAATGCGACGGCAGAAAATCGTTTAAAATCCGTGGTGATGTTACAAAGAACAAACAAATTTATCAGGATGTGCCTGTAAGCGGCAGTGAAGACGATACCTATATTTTCAGTGCATGGTCAAGAGGTGATTCTGTAGCAGTAACGGATAACGATACTTCCCGATTTGATTTGTATGTTGAGGTAAAGTACAGCGACGGAAGTGCAAAAGGAAAGAAGCCGCAGTCTTTCAACAAGTCCGTTGGTGTATGGCAATACACTTCGTTTGCATTTAATCTAAGTGATGAAACAGATGCAAATAAAGTACCTGTTAAAGTTACGGTTTTCCTTAGATTTACCAAACAGTACAACACGGCTTACTTTGACAACGCACAGCTTATTAAAGATTCTGTTCCGAGTTATACATATAACGATGACGGCGAACTTGTAACTGTAACTTCTAATGCAGAACAAAAATCCAAAATGGAGTATTCCGATTCAAATCTTACAAAATCAGTTGATGCAAAAGGCTATGGCTACACTTATGACTATGACGATAATCATAATATGACTAAGGCAACAAGTCAGAACGGAGTTGAATACAACTACACCTACAATTCCAAAGGACAGGCAACAGCACTTGAAGCAAATAATTCCGAAAAAACACTTGTACTAAAATCAAATCTGGACTATACTGAAAATGGAAGATTTTTGGATAAACTGTATGATCAGGACGGCAACTGTGATACATATAATTACAATTCAACCACAGGTTATCTTGACAGTGTAAAGGATAACGACACAGGTGCACAGATTAACTATACCTATGATGAAAACAGGGGACAGCTTATCAGCGTGTCGCAGACAGATTCATACACTGACATCACGGCGCAAAATAACTATACCTATGATGAATCGGGAAAACTTCTAACAAAAATCAACCATTCAAATACCGATTACATCATCGACTATGACAAGTTCTACAATACAACCGAAAACAAAGTAGGTTCACAGGTGCTTACTGCTTTTGATTACGGCACAAATAACAACATACTTCAAAAAGTAACCTACGGAAACGGTCAGACCATAAATTACAATTACGACAAATACGGCAATGTTAAGGAACTTTTCTATAACGGCAAACTTGCATTCAGCTTTTTAAGCGATAAAACAGGTTCGGTTATGCGCCATAAAGACTTTGTAAATAATCGACAGTATGACTATGATTATGATACAACAGGCAGACTTGTGCGACAGGTAAAAACAGATATTTCAAAAACCGACGCTGAAAATAAGTTTGTTTCGGCTTATGAGTATGATTACGATTTAAATAACAATGTAACAAAACTCGCAAGCAAAAACGGCGACAGTTCAATTGTGCACAGCTTTACTTACGGCAAAGACAATTTGCTTACCGAATATTCTTCTGATGTTTCAAGTAAGGTAACATATACATATGACGGACTAAACAGACAGACAAAATCATCTGTTGCATTAAAAACTCCGCTTGATATGAGCTACACTTACTATGACAGTAATCGTGGAGAAAATTTTACCACAACAAAAATTAATGAAGAAACCATTGGTAAAGATACTTATAAATATGAGTATGACACCAATGGCAATATTACCGACATTTATAAAAAGGTAAACAATGACTGGCAAAGATTATATTTGTATGAATATGACGAATTTAATCAACTTATAACTTCCTGTGATTATATTAATCAAAAACAATACCGATACGATTATGATGAAGCCGGAAATATTCTTACAGAAACTGTCAGCAGGATTGGTGCTCATGGACAACTATATGATTCAAGAGTAAATACATACGGATATGATGACTCAAACTGGGGTGACAAACTTACAAGCTACAACGGAGAAACTATAACCTATGATGAAATAGGCAATCCGCTTTCATATCGTGACGGTATGGAAATGACTTGGCTCAACGGCAGAAAGCTTACAACCCTACAAAGCGGCAATGACAGTATCAGCTATAAGTATGACAGCAACGGCGTAAGAACAAGCAAAACCGTAAACGGAGTTGAATACACATACGAATACCTCAACGGTCAGCTTATGCACGAAACAAGGGGAGAAAAAGTATTTGACTATTGTTATGATGCAAACGGTCAGCTTTATGCAGTAAGCTACAAGGCAAATTCTTCAACCGATGCAGTAACATATTACTATGCGCATAATTGGAGAGGCGATATTACTTCAATCTATGATGCTGGCGGTAATGTTGTAGCAAAGTATGAATACGATGTCTGGGGCAATGTACTTACAGTAACAGATGCCAATAATAAATCTATTACCGATAAAAACCATATAGCAAACTTAAACCCATTCCGCTATCGCAGTTATTACTATGACTCTGAATCAGGCTTTTATTACCTTATGAGCCGTTACTACGACCCGGTTACCCACAGATTTTTGAATGCAGACGGCTATTTCCAGTCAGGTAATAACATTCTCGATACAAATATGAATGCGTATTGCAGGAATAATCCAGTGATGAATTTTGACCCTATGGGTAACCATGCTTCGACCACAACCTGTGGAAATCCTACTTGTTTACAATGCCGAGCTGACAGAAGAGATTTTATAAATACTCATCTTGAATGGTATAATCGAGTAACAGAAAGTAATATTGCCGGTGTTTTGGATAATGGTATGATTATTTATATTAATAATTCTGATAATAATACTAATTGTCAATTCTATGACGAACCTTTTGTATTGGTCAATGACTATAGATACAATACTGATAATCCCAACTTTCAAGTTGTAAATTCATTTGCAATTACTGAATATACTGATCAAGTTGCTATTATTGATTTTTTGCAAGACTATAATATAAAAAATCCATCATATCCAAATCAATGGAATAGATCTACAGAATCATTAATTAATGAATGGGATGCACATAATTTCGCATATAATTGCTTGCCTTTTTCTCAGGAACATACTAAAGACGCTGACTTAGATAATAATGATGGTAGAGGATTAAAATCTATTGTATGGTCTTTATTTCAATAATCAATAATAGGAGGAATAGAAAGTGAAAAATAAACAAATATCGAGAATATTAGCGCCAATTATGACGAGTATGTTAACTTTGGGAACTATGATTATTGTATGCAGCTGTTTTTTTAATTCCGATTTTGCATTTGCAGAATATACATATTGTTTGTTTATATCCATTGTTTATTTCCCACTCTTTATGTTGACTATTTATAACTTTGAAATAACAGTATTATGTGTTTTAATCACTATTCTGATTTTAGCAATACTTTTTGTATATCTATATTTAGCTTGGAGTGCATATATTAAACCCAGTAAAATAAAATACGGAATATTAATTTTGTTGCTTGTAATTGACATTGTCGGAACTTTTGCCGTTTTTATGTTTAGCTTTATGATAGGCTTAATCAATGTCTGCTTTAAGATAGCTATAATACTATGCTATGTAAAAAATATGAGGTTGTATGATGAATAATAATCTTATGATTACTTCCTATTAGGAACACTGTAAATACAAGGCTTTTCGGAGCCTACAAACCAGAAAAAATAATATTTGATCTATCACATTACGCAAAAAGCCGTCCGGCATGAAAAACGGGCGGCTTTTTTGCGTGGATAGACGGAAAGGAGGCGCAAAAATAACTACAAAATTTTAGCGTTCAAATTTGTGCAACTTTAACGAAAAGGAGGATCGTAAATGGCCGATGAAAAATTGAATACTGGCCCTGCGGAGAATATTTCCCCGGAGGCCGCCGAGCCTATCACCACACCCGAACAGGCCGCAGCGTCTGAGCCCCAGCAGGAACAGACCGGGCCTGCCATACCTGAGCCCGGCGATGTGGTTGTGTCCTTTGACAAAATCAATGAGCTTATGGCAGAAAAGAGACAGAACGCCCGCGCCGAAGTCGAAAAGTCGGAAACCCCCGAAACGCCAGAGGCGGCAGCCCCCGGAGAAACACCGCAGCCCGCCAATACGGAGGAACCGAAAAAGCCGCGCCGTGGCCGTCCGCCGAAAGCGGAAAAGGCTGCGACTGAAAATCAGAAAGCGGAGAAATCGGCTGGGGCTCGCAAGGGCCGCCCACCCAAGGCGGATAAGGCGGCCCCTGACAAGCCCAAGCCGTCCAAACGAGACAAAGTGTCCCGAAGCGATGGAAAGGCCCCGGATGCCAAGGAGCCCATTAAGCCCGCACAGGATACGGCACTGAAGGAAACTGCTGCTGTGGAACAGACGGCTCTCGAGCCGACTACACCGCCCCGCCCGGTTGAGGAAGGCAAGCTGGTTTATCTGAAACTTTCCGAGGTTCATCCGTTTCACACATTCCGTCCGCACCCCTTTAAGGTACGGGACGATGCGAAGATGCAGGAAATCGTTGCTTCTATCCGCGTAAACGGTGTAATGGTTCCCGGTCTTGCCCGCCCGGAGAAAGATGGAAACGGCTATGAAATTGTAGCGGGCCATCGCCGTACCCACGGCAGTGAACTGGCGGGGCTGGAGGAAATGCCCTTTATCGTCCGTGAAATGACCGACCACGAAGCGGTACAGGCCATGAAGGACAGCAACAAGCAGCGTGACGGGATGCTCCCCAGTGAATTGGCCGCGCTGCTGGAACTTGAGGTTGAGGACATTAAGCATCAGGGCGGGCGGCTGAAAGGCGTTGCGGAAGGCGATGTCGGGAAACGCTCGGTTGAGATTGTAGGCGAGGCGCATGAAATGAACTATAAAAAGGTCATGCGCTACTTGCGGCTCAACTCCCTTGTGCCGGAGCTTCTGGATAAGGTAGACGATAAAAAGATGGGCTTCATGCCTGCCGTGGAGCTTTCCTACATCAAACCGAAAAATCAGAGGCTTATTGCTGTTTCCATTGACGGGGAGCAGGCTTCGCCCTCGCTGGCCCAGGCCAAACGGCTCCGGGAGCTGGATAAGGAAGGCAAGCTCAACGGCGATGTCATTGACGGTATCTTATCAGAACAGAAAAAGGAGGATCGAGGCGTGATTATTTCTACTGCGGAACTGGAAAAGTATTTTGGCAAGGAGGTCACTCCCGCCAAAATGAAAGAACAGATTATGTCCCTGCTGGATGACTGGAAAGAAAAACAGCCGCCGGAGCTGGCAAAAGCCCCGAAAAAGCAGGAACTTGACAAGTAACAACTTCGAGACACTTTGTCCCGAGGGCCCCGCCCTCGCGCAGAGGCTCTGGTGGTATATATCCCCCGTCGCCGCCTGTTTTTTAGTACAGCCGGGAGTGGGCCGTCAAGGGTGCAGCGCACCGCCGTTTTCGGCGGCTCGCCCTTGACGGTCTGCCCCGCCTGCACGGGTACTGCCATGACCAGCAGACCCGCGGGCACTGTAAAAGGGGTGCCGCCCGCAAAGCTGACCGTGGCCGTAGTGCGCACGCTTTTTGTCACATTGCCGGAGGACGGCCTATGCACCGTCACGCTGGCCATGGCTGCCCCTGCTGTACCGCGGGCCAGCAGTGTCAGCACCAGCAGCAGTGCAAAAAAGCGGACAATCCACCCAAGCCGCTGGCGCTGGCGTGGGTCCATCCCGGTAAGCAGTTCGATAGGTCCTCATCCTTTCACGGCTCCGGCCAGGATCCCCTGTTCCAGATACTTTTGGCCGAAAGCAAAAATCAGTACGGCGGGCAGCAATGCAAACAGGCTGGCCGCCATGGTCAGTGCCAGGTCGCGGGTAGTATCGGTCAGATAGAGTGACAGCGACCAAAGCGACTGTGTTTTTAAAAAGGTCATAGGCTGTTCCAGCGCATTCCAGGCATCCAGAAAGCTCATGGTCAGCGCAGCCAGGATACCGGGCAGCCCCACTGGCAGGCCGATTCGCGCAAACTGCTGCCACGGGGTCGCGCCATCTATAGCGGCAGCTTCCAGCAGCGGCAGAGGAACAGCGTCAAACCCGCGCTGCATCACAAATACGGGAAATGTGCTGAATGCCCCCGGCAGAATGACCGCCCAGACAGTATCCATCAGTCCCAGGTGGTTTATCGTCAGATAGGCAGGCACCATAGTGACCTGGAACGGCAGCAACATTAAAATAAGGTACAGCCCCCGCACGGCCCCGCGCCCGCGAAATTTCAAGCGGGAGAGTGCCCATGCGGCGGGAGCACCCACGACCAATTGACCAGCCAACTGCGGAAATGTGTGCAGGCAGGTGTTCCAATAGGTGGTAAAGTATTCCGGTGTGTCCAGCAGCAGCTTGACAGCAGGTTCCAGCGTAGGGTAGCTGGGCAGCAGGGTCCACGCAGCCTGCCCGCTGCCGGAAAGCGCCGGGCCGATGGTCGCTGCCAGCTCCTCCGAGCCGGTCAGCGTGCCCATCAAAAGGAACCATAGCGGGAACCATACGAGCAGGACGAATGGGAAAAGCAGAATTTTTTTTAGAGCCGTTTTATGCATACCGCGATCACCGCCCCCAGCGCCCCTGCCATCAGGATTGCTGCGGCGCTCAGCCTTGGCAGATCCAGTGCCAGGAACCAGTTGTTGAACAAATGCTGCAATAAATAGATGCTTTTTTCCGGGTAGGCCCCGGCCACCAGATAGGCTTCGCGGAAAACTTTAAAGGTGTTCAGCAGACTCAGCACCAGCGTGACGGCCAGTGTGGGCAGCAGGTTGGGCAGGGTAATGGCTGTAAACTGCCGCCACCCACTGGCACCATCCACGGCAGCGGCCTCGTACAAGTCTGTGGAGATGCTGTCCAGCCCGCTGGACCAAAGGATGCTGTCATAGCCGATGTTTTTCCACAGATAAGTACCGATCAGCACCCAGAACGCAGCATCCGTGCCCATAAAGTCACAATGGGTGCCAAAAGTTCCGTTCACAAGGCCGTTTTGGGCAAACAATACTTTCCAGAGCAGTGCAAGGCTTGCCACCGGCAAAGCCATGGGCAGCAAAAAGGTCGTGCGGCAGACCTCGGCCCAGGAGGTATTTTTTAAGCCTTTCGCCCGTAGCGCCAAAGCCAGTGCCAGACTGAGCGCCAGCAGCAGCGGAACGCATACTCCGATAAACCGCACCGTATTTTCCACCGCCAGTCGGAACGCATCGTTGCCCAGTACCGCCGTATAGTTGGCAAGGCCCACAAAGTGTCGCCCCATCGTGTCGGTCACGCTGCGGCGCACCGTCTCCACAAAGGGGGCCAGCACAAACAGGGTGACACCGCACAGGCTGGGGGCCAGAAACAGCCAGGGCGTAGGGTCCGGGTGTTTGTTTTGTCTTTTCTGCATACAATTTTTTCCTGCAAAGCGATGCGCGGGGCAGCATGGCCGCTCCGCGCACCGATGTTACTTTTGTTCTGCCAGATACAGCGCCAGATCACTCTGCACACCCGCCACAGCGGCGGCCACGTCCTCGCTGCCGTCAATGATGGCCTGGGCATGGTTTATAAAGTTCTGCTGCAGCATCACCGGGAACAATACAGGTGTGGTGCAGTTGGCGTAGAAGGCATCCAGGTCGCCGACATACGCGCCGGTCACTTTACCCGTTTTTGCGCCGCTTACCGTCGCTTTGACGGCATCGAGTTTTTCCCGCAGGCAGTCCGCCCGCACCGTTGTACCATCGGAGCAATACTGGCTTTGCACATCGGTGCCGAAGAACGCAGCGGCCAGCCCCTTTGCGGCATCCGGATTTTTGCTGTTGGCATTCACGCCCACCAGTACCTGCGGGTTATAGGCACCCTGCGTCAGGCCGGGCATCGGGATCATATCCACGGGAACGGCCTCGGCATCCGCATCAAAAATATCGTTGGTGCGCGCCATTGCAATGACGGCGTAGGGGGTGGCAACATCCATCCAGCCGAATTTGGCGCGGCTGCAGGTGCTGTACTCGTCCTGCTGTGCATCGATGGTGACAATGTCCGCGTTGTCGTAGCTCTGGGAAGATACACCGTCCATCTCGGTGTTGATATAGTCAGCCATGCCATAGTAGTCGGCAGTTGTTTTCACAAAGGTAAATATCTTGGTCAGGGCGTCTGCATCCAGTGCGCCGTCGTGCAGCAGGGCATTGGCACTGGAAGGCAGGAGCAGCTTCGCGAAGTCAACGCCGCTGGCCAGCGCCAGAGCATACTTCTGGTCATCGGGCAGAGCCGTGTAATATTCATCGCTGTACTGCTCGGTGTCGGGGCGGGGTGCAGCGGCCAGCACGGCGTCCTGCAGGTCGTTCAGGTCGGTCAGGCCGTCCAGCGTGCCCGCGTCACCACAGAGTGCCGGGACGATGAACCGCGCAGGCAGCACATAGGCCCTGCCATCGGTCATAAACGGATCGATGATATTGCTCTGCAGCGCATCCAGCGGCACGGTGTCACTCATGTCAGCCAGCATTCCCATATTGATATAGGTCGTGTAGTCGACACGATCCAGAAGCAGCACATCAGGCCCTTCCCCGGCCAGCAGTTCGGTGTTCAGCTGGGTCAGCGCATCGTTGATGGCGGCGCTGACATCATCGGTGTCGGTCTGCACGGCGGTTTCAAAGGTAACGTCCACCTCGGGATTGGCTTTTTTGTAGGCGTTCACGGCCAGCCGCGCCGTGGCGGAATCCGCCAATGACCAGACGGTCAGCGTTGTGTCGGCATGGGTGGGCAGCGTTTCGTCATAGTGATAGAAATAGAGATCGCCGTTTCCGCCGCTGTCGCCAAAGAGCAGGACCATAAAGTCCTCCGCCGCCGTGCGCAGCAGAGAGAGCGGATAGTTGCTGGAAATGCTCATCGCTGTGCCCTCGGCAGGGACGACCTGCTCCGGCAGGGGGCCGCCGGGGGCCAGGCGGTAGATGCCGTCCGTGCAGGCGTAATAAGCCGCGCCGTCTGCGTCGCCGGTCAGCGCTTGAGAACTGGTCGCATTGGGGACCGGGTTCAGCAGCTCGGTGCTTGCGCCGGTGGCGGGGTCCAGGGCGTTCAGGATAATATCGCCGGTATTATTGTCAAAGCTCAGGTAAACAAGCTGGTTGCCGACTGTCGTGAGGGAGTTGAGGCTGTACGCCAGATCCTGCGGCAGTGCGGCGGTCGTAACACTGCCGTCAGTCAGGCTGACCTGCACAAAATCCACGGTGCCGCCGTTGGAGACAAAATCCAGCTTATCCCCCTGAAATACAGCTGTGATGGGGTTGATGCCCTGCTTTACCGTGTCATCCTCTACAACGGTTTTGGTTCCGTCAGGTGCCTGCAGAACCAGCCCGGCATTCTCCCCGTCATAGGTGATAAGCGCCTGCTCACCGTCCGGCGCAACGAGGATCCACGTGACCATCGCATCGCCCACGTCAAACGCTGCAGGTTCCGATGTCCAGTTGGTTCCGTCAGTGCTGGTGCGGCGGGTGTAGTCTTCGATGCTGTCCTCCCCCACCTTGCCGGTGTACAGAACAATCGTTCCGTCCGCCAGCTGCGTCGGGTAAGAGATGAGCTGCTCACCGCCAAGGTCAACGCGGCTCTCGACCCAGCGGCCCATCTGGGTATCGGTGGTGTCTGCAGCGGTCAGGCTGGGAGTGGTGTCCTGCCTGGCGCAGCCTGCCAGACTCAAAATAAATGCCGTGCATAATCCGGCACTGATGATTCGTTTCATAAGTATGTGCCCTCCTTCATCGGGTGTAGCACCAGTATACCGCCCGAATCTTGAATTGTCCTTGAAAAAAGCTGCGGCTTTTCAAGACTGTTTCAAGGTTTGGGGTGTATACTAGAAAGGGAAAAGGAGAATTATGCCATGCGGATTTTATTGATCGAAGATGACCGCGCCCTTTGCACGGCGCTGCTGCCTGCCCTGCAAGCTGCGGGCTATACTGTAGATACCTGCCACGACGGCGCAGACGGCAAAGCCCTTTTGTGCGGCGGCGCATACGATGTCTGTGTACTGGACCGGATGCTGCCCGGGCTGGACGGTCTTAGCCTGCTGCGGGCCGCCCGCGCCAAGGGATGTACCACCCCGGTGTTAATGCTGACGGCCCTGTCCGGCATCAATGACCGGGTGGACGGCCTGGATGCCGGTGCAGACGATTACCTGGGCAAGCCCTTTGACACGCGGGAGCTTCTGGCCCGGCTGCGGGCACTAACCCGCCGCCCCGGCACCACTGCCGAATCTGCCATACGCTGCGGTGACGTGACGCTGGATGCCGCCCAACTGACCCTGAGCGGGCCAAAGGCCGCTGCGGCCCTGACCAAGAGGGAGGCCGATCTTTTAGAGGTACTGCTGCGCACACCGGGGCAGCTGCAGACCCGTGCGGTGCTTTTGGCGCGGGTTTGGGGACCACTGGCCGAAGTTGAGGACGCTAATCTGGACTGTTACATCCATTTTGTGCGGCGGCGGCTGAAAGCCGTAGGCAGTGCGGTAACGATCACCACCGTGCGCGGTAGCGGCTATAAGGCGGAGGTACCGCCATGCTGACTGCACTGCGCCGCCGTTTGACCCTGCTGATGACGGCGCTGACCTCGTTGGTGCTGGCAGGTGCGCTGGTCGTGACATGGAATTATGCCGCCGCCCAGTACAGGACCGCCGCGGAGACGCTGCTCACGCAGAACTTTTCTGCCATCGTTGACCGGCTGGACAGCGCCGACAGCGTAAGTGACGCTTGGCTGGCTGACCAGGAGCACAACAGCGGCTGCCTTTTGTTTTTGTGGGACAACGGTGCCGCGCTGCATTTTGCGGGCACCACGGGCAGCGCCGATGCCCGCAATGCGGTTGAACCTCTGTTAGAAGAAGGTTTGTCCCCCCTGCTGGACACAAGTCTGCATGACAGCAGCGGTGCCGTGCAGCGGCAAAGCGCGGTGTTCACGCTGAACGAATACCGCTGCCACGCAGCCTTGCTGCCGCGCGGCACAGCAGGCAGTTATCTGCTTGTGGCCGCTTTACAGGATATGGGCTTTGTACACCGTCATGCGGTCCAGACAGTTGTGCAGTATGGTGCGATCTGGTTCACTGGCACACTGCTGCTGGCGATCATCAGCTGGCGGCTGACCGGCAAAGCGCTGGCTCCGACGGCATTGGCCATGCGGCGGCAGAAGGAGTTCATCGCCGCAGCCGGGCACGAACTGCGCAGCCCGCTGGCCGTAGTAAAAGCAAGCCTGGACGCTGCGTGCCGCACTCCTGTGACTGAACGCGCCACCCTTTTGCGGAATGCCGAGCAGGAGACGGACCGTATGGCGCGGCTGGTGGAGGATCTGCTGGTGCTGGCCAACGGCGACTTGGATGCCTTGCCGGCCCATCTGCACCCCATCGCACCGGATAACCTCTGCCTAGAAGTATACGATGCGTTTTTCCCGTTGGCGCAGCAGCGCCAACACCCGTTAAGTCTGACCCTGCCGGAGGACAGCGTTCCTTCCATAGAGGCGGACCCGGACCGTGTAAAGCAGCTGCTGGCAATCCTGCTCAACAATGCGTTTGACCACACCCCCGCGGGCACCCCCGTGGAACTGTGCTTGACATACTGTGGGGAAAAAATCACCCTGGCCGTGCAAGACCACGGCCCCGGCATACCGGATGCCGAAAAAGCTCGGGTCTTTGACCGTTTTTACAGCGCTGATCCCAGCCGCACCGACAAGCACAATTTTGGCCTTGGTCTAAGCGTAGCCAAGGAACTAGCCCGGCTGTATCATGCAGACTTGACCGTGACCGACACCCCTGGCGGCGGGGCAAAATTTGCGGTGACTTTTGCGGCAAGGATATCTTAATGCTTGATTGACATCCATAACCGAAAGATGCATCAGCGAACCCTGCTGATGACTATGTACAATACATTAGACGGTGAGCAAACTCTCTAATGAAATCCATCATAGGTGGATTGTCGCCTTGAATTGTGAATGTCGTGTAAACAATTAGCACTTACTGTTGACCGATTGCTAACGGCTGGAGTATACTAAAACTACAGATTTGTTCTGTACAACAGCACCTTTACAACTGAATACACAGCATAACAGGTACTTTACTTTCCCGATGGGGCGCACAGCAAGGTCAAGGCAGACCCTAACCCACGGCGGGGAGAGGACATAATGATACTCCAGATGCCCCACAGCTTCAGATGGGGTGACCGCGCTTGGGTTGTAAGAAGTAAGACCCTTGCAAAGTCAGTGAACGGTCGTTGCCAGCGGCTTGCCTGTTATGTTCCCAAGTCTGGGGGCGAGCGGCAAATTAGACATTTTTCTTCAGCATTATTTTGATGCACACGGTTTCTTTTATTTATTTTTATTATTTACATAACCGTGTAACTAACGCTAACATGCGTATTATTTGATTTTTATTGAATTTACATCAAGATTTGCGGGGAAAGTGTACCCTTACGCCCGGATAAAACAGAGAAAATATAGAAAGAGCCCGGAGGACCTTACCAAATCGGTAAGGTCCTCCGGGCTCTTTTTTCTCTCCCGAAAAGTGTATTCAAGAGGGTTACACAAAACAACGCTGCGAATTCAGAAAGGGTGTGAGCCTATGACAAACGCAAAACAGACGAACTGTGCGAAATACGCACGCGGACCGCCGAAGTGAATCAGAACTGATTCACTTTGGGGTGATAAAACCGAAAAAGTGAATCAAATCTGATTCACTCCAACATCTCGCCCAAACAAGCCCCGTGTGGGGCGGCAGCTCCGCATCGCACACGGACGCGACATCACCCGCAAAACCGCCGTTTGGCGCGCTTGTGGGGCTGTGGGGCGGCGCGAGCCGTACAACTTACTACTGGAGAGTAAAACTTACTACACACAAAATCACGATAATATGAGATAATGTATATATCTTGAAATTGAAAGGATGATGCAAATGACTTTTACAAAACTTCCGAAAGCAATCACCGCAGAAGAACTCCTCTCCACGCCACTGCCGCCGGTCAAGTGGATCATTCCCGGTCTGCTCCCTGCCGGATTGGCGCTGTTTGCCGGTCCAAGCAAGGCAGGCAAAAGTTGGCTGACGCTGTGGCTCTGCTTACAGATTGCGCAGGGCAATCCTGTCTGGAATCGAGAAATAGAGCCATGCACCGTGATTTATTTCTCGTTGGAAGATACATTTAACCGTCTGCAAAATCGCATTTTCCAGCTTATCGACGGCGGCGATGCCCCAGAACGGCTGATTCTGCAAACCGAATGTCCGAGTATTGGGCAGGGATTGGAGGAACAAGTTGAGGCACTTGTCCACACATATCACGATGTTGGTCTAATCGTTATCGATACACTTCAAAAAGTGCGTCTAAGCGACGGAAACGGTGGAATGTATGCGAACGACTATAAGGAGGCAGGTGCATTGAAAAAGCTTGCTGACAAGTATGGCATCTGTATTTTGCTGATTCACCACTTGCGCAAGCAAACTGCATCCGACCCATTTGATCAGATTTCCGGCTCCACAGGTCTTATGGGCGTAGCCGATACAAGCTGGGTCATGCAGAGAAAACGCATGAGCCAGACCGCTGACATTCTGCTCACCGGGCGCGATATGGACGACAGAACGCTGCATTTGCGCGAAGAAAGCTGTGTTTGGACTTTAGAAGATGAGGAAACCGCAGAAGAACGGGAAATCAAGGCTGTGCCGGATTACCTGTGGAAAGCGGCAGAGTATATCGAAAGTGTCGGAAACTGGCAGGGAACGGCATCGGAATTGCTTGCAGAAGTGCATATCGAGGGAGTACAGCCGAATCAATTTACCTATAACATGGCCAAGTATTTCGATAAAGTGTTCGAGCCGAAAGGTATTCACTATAAAACCCATCGAAAGAACAAGGTTCGTCTTTTGAGCTTCTATGGTGACGATGGTGACGGGGGTGACGATGATATTGACATAA
>OJNV01000880.1_pt1 | contig 16258 bp, 6 predicted proteins | sample 1597961 | NCBI WGS metagenome assembly OJNV01 (sample SAMN01915220, study PRJEB22387) | human gut metagenome | isolation source: stool | host: Homo sapiens | place: USA
ACAAGCCTCCACAAAATCTTTACTTCATTCACTATTTTTATAGTTTTTCAGTGCTCTCGCCAAAGGCATGTCCCTTCGTTATGATGCAATTTTAATTTGCACTTTCGGATAATCTGATTTCTGAAGATTGGTTTTTCGTTGAAGGCGAGTGGTTTTTTATGTTTTTGCTTTTTCCCCCAGTATTTATCCATTGACTCCTATTTTTGTGCCGATTTTTTGTATTCGGTTGGTGTCATGCCGGTGTGGGCTTTGAAGTGCTTGTAGAAATTGCTCTTGTCGGAAATGCCCACTTTCAGGTGGAGCGATGCCACGGCGGCATCCTCTTCGCTCAACAGCCTTTGCGCCTCTTTGATGCGGAGTTCTGTGCGCCAAGTGCGGAAAGTGGTGTGCAGTTCATGGGTGAAATACCATGCGAAGAAAAAGCGGTCGAAGCCCAAATCGGCGGCAATGTCGTCGATGGTTTGATCGTTGAGCACATATCGGCGGTGCGCCACCCATTCGTCGAGCGCGCGTTTCATCGCTTCGGTTTTCTCGTGTATGGCGTGTGGGACTGGCTCCGGTGCCGCGGGTGGCTCGGAGGGCTGCGTGTCGCTCTTTTCTTCGTCAGTCATCACTTTCAGGATAAAGTTTGCCGTGATGCGATAGTTCACGATATGCACACCCATATACACATAATACAGCGTGTAGAACACGGTGAAATAGCACATTTCCACATCACCGATGGGGAAAACCACAATCAGCAGCGCCATCACGCCCACCCCAAGGGCGGAGATAAAGCACCATTTTATCCAGCGCAGTCGGCTGGAGAGGTCCTCGTCGTAGTTGCTTTCCAGGCACTGCTTGCTTTCGGTGTAGGTATGGAAGAATTTCCAGGAGAAAACCACCAATTCCGCAATGTAGAGCGCCGTGGAGATATTCACCGCCGCGGCAAACTCCCATTCACCTACGCTGTGCCCCACCACGATTAGCGCAGCGACGCAGCCAATCGCCAGGCAGTTGTAAAGCCCCCATCGTATCGACACCTTTTGCGGATTGATGAACGTGATGCACATGGCGGTGAACAGCAGCGCCTGCACCATGCCCACAATCAGCACAGCCGCCTTGAGAATGTCGGTTTCCACCTCATGGGGCTGGAGCGCGCTCATAATGTTTGACACGCCCAGAGCGGTGTAGGCACCCACCATCAGCCAGCGCATACGGTTGAAGGGAGTCCATCTGCTGTCGGCACACGGTACCTGTAGTTTTGCCAAAAACACAGCCACCACAAATGTCACTAACGCCGACACAAAATCGACATAGGTGATATAATTATTTAAAAGTAAAATACCGCTCATATAATCTGTTCGCCCCACAAATATATGAAAAAATCCCCAAATTACCCAGAAATCACGCTATAGCGTGATTTCAAAAGATTTCAAAAGATTTCAAAAGATCGCAAAAAAAATGGGGAGCGGCTTTTGGTGGAGCCGCTCCCCTCTGTTTGTTGGGAGTGCGTGGAGCACTGTGGTGGATTATCTTACCACAATCTTGCGTGCTGCACTCTTACCGTTGTTCATGATGTCTTTAACGATATATACGCCAGCATCAGTTGGACGTTGAGTGCCGAGGGCTGCACCACTGATGGTGAAGTAGAGGCTCTTAACGATTGATGCGTCGGTGTTTACATCATTAATGCCAGAAGGCTGCTCAACGAAGAACTTGTAGGTCTTGGTGCGTTCGCCAAGGGTCTTGGTTGCCCAACCCTCGCCGTCTGCCTTACCACTCAACAGGTTGCCGTAGATGGCGAAGTTGTCGCTTGTGGTCCATACGGTGCCGGCAGGGGTGCCGATAGTGATTACAGAGCGCACGTGCTCGTAGTCTTCGCCTTCAGCCACCACAGGCACAGCAGCGAACCAGTTGGTGAGTTCGTTTTGAGCTTGAGCCTTGAGAGTAGGATACATGCCAGGGAGAATAGAGAATGCTGTGTCGCTTTCAAGAGCCTTGCAGAGAGCGAGGTCGCGGGTGCTTACGCCCTTAGCCTTTGCATCTACGCTGGAGGCTTCGATGCCCTTGTTCACGTCGGTGTCGTAATACACGTTGGTGATGGTCATGTCCTTGTCAGAAGCAGGAGAGATATTGCCCACGGTAGTAGCGTCTTCGCAAGCAATTTCGCCAGCGTTGTACACGTTCACGAGAGTGAAGTCGTCGAACACGCCACCAGCAATACCGCCTACATAGCCCTTAGCGGAAATCTTACCCATATTGTAACTGTCGTACATCTTGCAGCGTCCGTAGCCCCAGAGACCACCAGCCACGCCATACTTGTTAGGCTTGGTTGTGGTAGAGGTCACATTACCGAGGTTGTAGCAACCGATGATAGTGCCAGCGCCAATGCCACCGAAACCGCCGAGGCCGTAGTCGCCGCCCTCTACGTTACCAGTGTTGTAGCAGTTGACAGCAGTACCGCTCATGCCACCTGCGAAACCAGCGGCAAACTTGCCACCAGTGGTCACGTCGCCAGCATTGTAGCAGTCTTCGTAGTAGCAATCGTCGTCGGTGTCACCAACCACGCCGCCTACATATTGACCTACGGCACTCACGTTACCAGTGTTGTAGCAGCGAACCATGCGTGCCACATAGCCACTGCGACATGCTTGTTGACCAGCCACACCACCAACGTCGCTTGATGATGAGCTAACCACGTCGGCTGTGTTGTAGCAGTCGATGAGTTCTGATCCTTCATAGAGGCGACCAGCCACACCACCGATATTACCCTTACCAGTGATAAGAGCGGTGTTGTAACAGCCAATCATCACCATTGGAGTGGCAGATTGCTTGCCACCGCCCAAGATACCACCAACATTGCTGCCAGAGGAAATGATTTCACCTTCGTTGTGGCAATAGAGGATAGAGTCGCCACCGTTAGAAGCAGCCACGATACCAGCCAAAGAGGTGTTGCCGGTAATCATGCCCTTGTTCACGCAGTTACGAATCACACCGCTGTTGTAAACTGCGATACCTGCCACATAGTTCTTCTTGGCATCGGTGCCAATGAGAGTGTCGTTCACGCAATTTTCTACCAATGCGTTCTTTTCTACGTTGTAGGCGATACCAGCGATGTAGTTGCCCTTAGAATTTACGATACCGTAGTTCTTACAGTTCACTACCGAACCGCCAGTCTTCACATAGCCAGCGATACCAGCAGCAGAGCTGCTTGATGAGTAGATGTTGGCGTAGTTGTCGCAGTTGTAAACCTTACCGTAAACCTTGCCAGCGATACCAGCGTTTTCGCGATATGCCGAAATGGTGCCGCTCTTCAAAATCAGGTCGTGAACAGCGCCTTGTGGACCTACGTTGCCGAACAGGGCACGGCCGCTTTCAGTCTTTTCGAAAGAGCAGTTGATGTTGAGGAATTGCTTGCCATTGCCATCAAAGTCGGCATTGAAGCTACCAGCGTCCACACCCACGCAATCGTAAGTAGTGGTGCCGAAGTCGATATCGTTGAGCACCTTGAAGTAGCGGCCGTTGAATGGATAAGCCTCGGTGTTGGTGAACTTAGCCAACTTGAGCATATCGTCCTTGGTCTTGATTTGGAATGGGTCGTCGGCGGTGCCTTTACCCTCAAACACGTTAGGCATAGCGCGGAGCGCAATGCTCTTGGTGTAGTTGCCCACAGTAGCGGTCAGCACATCGCGGAGCGAAGTGGTGTCGGCGGTGAGGGTCACCTTCAGTGCGCCATTGGCTGCGGTGAAGTTCTTGCCATAGGCGAGAGTCCATTGCAGGTCGTCGGCCTTGTAGAGTTGAGCGTCGGTATATACGTCGTCGGCATTTTGTCCGTCGGCGAATGTCACCACCATCTTACGGTTAGCGATGGCTGCTGGCTCGTTCTTGAACGCCTTGATTACAGGGTAGAGCCCTGCGGTCCAGTCGTAGCGGTCGGCATCGAAGCCTTCAAGAGCCTTGCCGCTGGTGAGCACGCTTGTGTTCAAACCCTTTGCACTTGGCACGGTAGAACTTGCTGCGGCACCGTAGTAGCCGATTTGACCGTCGTAGTAGTTGTTGCTCACATCGTATGATGCGCCAGGAGCATTTGCTGTGATAGCGCCACGAGCAGCATTCTTGGTGTCGTAGCGTTCCACTGTACCGTAGTTGAGGTTGTTTTCTAATGTGCCCTTCATTGAGGCAGAAACGGTGATACCACCCACGATACGAGTGCCGTACACAGCACCAGTGTTCACATTGCCGCGAATCACGCAACTTGAGGCTGCGTTGCCCACGATACCTGCGATGTTGGTCTGTGCGTTAGCCTTGTGGCTTGCGTCGATGCTGTCGCCCACGATGAAACCATCGTTTTGGCAATATTGAACAATACCTGCTGATTGTGCCACGATACCGGCTGCGTAAGAACTGCCGGCTACGATGCGACCAGCATTGTAGCAACTTTCCACAAGTGCGTCGGGCTGGTTGAGAGCCACCACACCACCTGCGTAGCTGGTTGAAGTGGTGCAAGATGCGTAGTTCTTACAGTTGATTACGCGACCGTAGTTCACGGCTGCAATACCTGAAGCGTAGTTGTAAGCCTTGAATGAGCAGTCGCCTGCCATGGTGAGGTTCTTCACTGTACCGTTTTCGCCTACGAAGCCGATAAACGCTACTGCCAAGAGCGATTTCTTGTTGTCGGCCTTGCCGTCGTCGCCGTAAACCACACCGTCGATGTTGAGGTTGTGGATTGCGAAGCCGCCGCCATCGTAAGTGGCGTTGAGTTGGCGTGCGCTGTTGCCGCCCATGCCAATGCCACCGAAGCCAGTTGCGTCGATATCGTTCACTTGCTTGAAGAAGTCGCCCTTGAAGGTTTGACCATATTCAGAAATACCCTTGTTGAGCGACTCAAGGTCGGCCTTGGTCTTAATCAAATATGGGTCGGCCTCTGTACCCGAACCGCTGAAGAGCGATGGGTTGACGGTTGCGAGAGCATACATCTTAAATTGGCTCTTATCCGCAGATGAGAGTGCCACAAGCACTTCATTTGAATAAGTGTTCTTTACTGTCACGGTGTTGCCATCAATCTTCAGACCGGTGGTTTCGTTGGAGAAAGCCTTGCCGTCGTAAAGTTTCCAAACGATGTTGTTCTTGTCAGAGAGAGTGAAAGTGTTGCGCACCTTCGACACGTTGTCGTTCTCGTGGAAGAATATAGGAGCCACGCTCATGTAAGCGGCGTTGGTCTCGGCATAGGTTTTCAGGCGTGGGTAAAGACCCTCGGTGAACACCCATACTGATGGGTCAAGACCTTCGATAGCCTTGCCGCTGGTGAGTTGGGCTGTGGTGAGTTCCATGTGCTTAACAGAGTCGGGAGCAACCACGCCCACCATCTTGGTGTCGTAATACACATTGGTGAATACGCTATCGCGATATGTTGCACCATACACACCCATAGAATTGCGTGTGGCAAGGTTGCGAACTTCGCCATAGTTGAGGCAGCGTTGAATCTTTGAGAGATTGTGCCATTCCTTTTCAGGATTTGATGAACTGATGCTGTATGATGGAGTGGTTACATAACCAATCACACCACCCACATTGTTAGAGGCTGCCGAGTTGATAACGATGTTGCCATTATAGCAGTCATACATTTCGCCGCCATAGATGCTACCTGCAATACCGCCAACAGCACCCTTAGTGGTTGTGCCACTGGTTTCTGATACGGTACTGATAGGACCTGCGTTGAAGCAGCGTTGCAAAGCAGCGTTATTGACAGAACCTGCCACACCGCCTACGTAAGGTGATGGAACCTTAGAGGTGATTTGCATATCGCTGTAGCAGTCGGTGACGAGAGATCTGCAGTTCTTGCCAGGGAGTGCGGTGCCTACGATACCACCAACCGATTTCCACAGGGTGTTAGCTAAACTGGTGACTGTGATGCTACCGTGTGCTTGCAGGTGGCTTGCCACAGTTTGACCTGCGATAGAACCTGCAATACCACCGTTTTCACCTGCACCTGTGATGGCACCTGTGAACACGCAGTTTTCGAGTTTAGGACCGTTGAAATAGCCTGCCACGCCACCTGCACCATTGGAAGTGGCTTTGATTACGCTACCTTCTACGTTGATGTTGACCATGACGCCTGAACACCAGCCTGCCACGGTGCCGGTGTATTCGCCACCTGTGCTGATGTTGGCATCGAGCATCTTCAAATTGCTGATGCTGCTCACGCTGTCGGCATAACCGAACAGACCTTGATAGTTTTCAGCACCAACGGCGATTTTGAGGTTCTTAACAGTGTAGTTGGCACCATCGAATGAGCCACGGAATGGAGTTTCCTCGCTTGTGCCCACAGGAGTGAAGGCAAGTGTGGAAGTGCTCATGTCGATGTCGGCACCCAGTTTCACATATTTATCCTTGTAGTCGTTGCCTGCACTTACGTCTTCGGCAAAGGCATTGAGTTGTGAGGCTGTGGTGATGACGTATGGCGACGCCTTAGTGCCTTCGCCAGTCCAGTCTTGTGCTGTGGCGGTAGGATAAGTGACTACGCCGCTATTGAAGTCGAGGGTGGCAGAGAGCACACCAAGTGAGCGAAGGGATTGTGAACCCACACAGAAAACACCATAGTTACCAAAGGTGATTTGGGTGTCGGTGCCAGCACCATTGATATTGCCTTTTTGTGCAGTCTTGCTCTTAGCCCAGTTAGCAGGATAGCAGTTGAATGGGCCATACATAGCGTTGGTGAAGATAAGTTGTGGAGAAATGCTTGTCGATTTGTCGGCTTTCAGACGCATTTTCACCACAGCACCATTGCCGGTGAAATTCACGATTTCCACCTCATTGTCGTAGGTCTGGTTGATATACACAGGATAGGTGCGCACCGAGTCGGTGTTGGTCACCTTCTTGCCGTCGTAAATCACCTCGCTGATGGTGGCATTGGTGGGCTTAAACACACTCTGGCTATAGATGCCAAATGCGCCACCTTTCGATTCGCCAGTCACCACAAGCACGCCCCAAGCACCGAGAGTGATGGTGCCGTCGGCAGCGATTGTACCGGTGATAGGAGTGGTGGTGCTGTAAACACGGTTCGCCAAATCCATCGAGCAAGCCCAGATTGGACCGTATGTCGAATGGTCGTAGATTTTACCTGGGGTGATGGCAACGGTGCCAGCAGCCAGATCGTAGGTGCATTGCAGCGTGTCGGGCACGCCCCAAAGGTTGTAGAGCACAGCGTGAGAGTCGTCCACCTTCTTGATGGTCACCACGCCACTCACAACGGTTGCGCCGTCGGAATACTGAGTGTCGTATTCGGCGGCATTAAACACATCTGGCATCGCAGATGGAGCCTTTGCCACACGGCTGGCACCCTTTACGTTAGTCACTTGCCAGGATCCGGGCTCAAACTTCTGCTTCAGCAGAGTCATAGCCTTTTCTCCAGTGGCGTTCACTTCTTTACCGGCGCTTGACCTCTCGGCAGATTTGAGACCCTTTGCCACAGCAATTTGGGTTTCAAACTCCTTTACGGCTTCAGCGTCGTGCTGAGTCATTGTGGCTTGCGTCACAGTTGCCGTAGGGCTGGCTTCGAAACCGGCTTTCAATAACTGTGCCGTTTGCTCAAATGACTGCGCCCGCCCAGTGTTAGCCCAGAAGGCCACTGCACATGTAAGCAGGCAGAATAGTAACTTCTTCGTCATAGAGGAAAAAATTAATTAGTTAATAAACAGAAAGTTATAGTGTAATAGGATAAAATTATAGTGTATATGGGGTATATAAATTTTCTCCTACCCACGCAAAATTATACATTTTTTCGCAAAAAACAACATTTTCCTAACATTTTATTAAAAATTTTCCACCCTAATTATCCTTTCCTAAAAAAATACCTATGTTTAATCTTCATTCTGTTAAAAATCCACTATGAATATACCTTATAAAACCATCACTTCAGAAAATCTAACCTCTTAATTCTAATTTATAACGTCTAATTTCTGAAATCTGATACTGGTTGGGGAAAAATTTGTAACTTTGTGGGTATGAATTATCGTATTATTGCGCCGCGGAGGATTGAGGGCGAGATTGATTTGCCGGCTTCGAAGAGTATCAGCAATCGTGTGTTGCTGCTGAATGCGCTTTGCGCTACGCCAGGCAGGCTCTCTAACCTTGCGCAGTGCGACGACACCGATGAGGTGCTTTCGGCGTTGGCTCGGTCCGATGCCTCGGAGGTGAACATCGGTGCGGCTGGCACTGCGATGCGTTTTCTCACGGCATATTTTGCCACTCGCGAGGGTAGGGAAGTGGTGATCGACGGCACGGAGCGTATGCGCCAGCGGCCTATCGGGGTGCTGGTAGATGCGTTGCGCCAGTTGGGCGCCGATATTGAATATGTGGAGGCTGAGGGCTATCCGCCGCTGAAAATCACTGGCACACGCCTTCACGGTGGTGCGCTGACGGTGAGCGGAAGTGTGAGTTCGCAGTACATTACCGCCATTCTGCTGATTGCCCCTGTGATTGGCGGCATCGCGCTCACGATAGAGGGCGAAATCATGTCGCGCCCCTACATTGATATGACGCTTGCGCTGATGGCTCGCTACGGAGTGAAAGCCGAGTGGCGCGACAATGTGATACACGTGCCGGCAGGCGAATACACCGCGCTCGATTTCACGGTGGAAGCCGACTGGAGCGCAGCGAGTTACTGGTGGGCGATGCAAGCCATTGTGCCACAGTCGCGCATCACGCTCAAAGGGCTCGAACCACAGAGTTTGCAGGGCGATAGCCGCATAGCCGAACTGATGTCGCAGATGGGCGTGACGGGCAATTGGTGCGGACGCTACCTCGACTTGCGAAGCAATGGTGGCGTGGGCTGCTGTTGCTCCACATTCGCCGATTTGAGCGGCACCCCCGACATTGCGCAAACCCTCGTGGTGATGCTGTGCCTGATGGGGCGCCCCTTCCGCATCACAGGACTGCGCACGCTTCGCATCAAAGAGACCGACCGCCTGGAGGCTCTGCGCACAGAATTGCGCAAGTTGGGCTATGTGGTGAAAGTGGAGGGCGACGATGCCATCAGTTGGCACTTCGAAACCACCGCCGCAGAAGCCTCGCCCCATATCTGCACCTATCACGATCACCGCATGGCAATGGCATTTGCGCCAGCCGCCATTCGTTTTCCCGGTTTGATTATCGACGATGCGCAGGTGGTGAGCAAATCATATCCCCTGTTTTGGGAGCATTTGCGCCAAGCAGGATTTAAAATTGAAGAAGTATGATACCAGCATTATATATATTCGCACTGATGATAGTGGTGGGCGTGGTGCTCTACATTTTCGACCTGCGCAGCCGCAAGCCCGGCGAAGAGCCTGAACCTGTGGTGCAGCCCGAAACCGACGCTTGCACCGACGACTGCTGCTCCACCAACGAGGTGTGCCCCAGCGAGATGCTGCTTTCGGGCGCAAACAGCGGCATCGTGTATTTCGAGGACGAGGAACTCGACAGATTCCGCGGCCGCCCAGGCGAAGCCTACACCGGCGAAGAGGAAGAACAGTTCCGCGACGTGCTCTACACGCTTCAGCCCTCCGACCTGCTGCCGTGGGAGCAAAGCCTCAAAAAGCGAGGCATCATAATGCCCAAAGCCATACGAGAGGAATTTATCATGCTCTATGGCGAACGAAAAAACAAATAGACACATCATGTTCGACATATTCAGTTACACATTTTTCCAAAACGCCGTGATAGGCATCATGCTGGTGAGCATCGCCTCGGCGATTATCGGCACCTATGTGGTGTGCCGCCGCATGGTGTTTGTGACGGGCGGCATCACCCACGCCAGTTTCGGCGGCCTCGGCCTCGGCTTCTATGCCGGTCTCAGCCCAGCCCTCACGGCAGGCATTTTCGCCATAGCCTCGGCACTGGGCGTGGAATGGCTATCCACACGCCAGCATGTGCGCGAGGATTCAGCCATAGGTGTGGTGTGGGCGCTCGGTATGGCACTCGGCACCATTTTCATTTTCCTCACACCGGGCTATGTGCCAGAGTTGTCGTCGTTTCTGTTTGGCAATGTGCTCACCATCGGCACCGCCGACCTCATCGCCTTCGGTGCATATTTGGCAGTGCTGCTTGCTGTGATGGCACTCTTGTTCCCAGCCATTCGCAGTTGCGCGTTCGACCCCAATTTCGCACGCACGCAGGGGCTGCCGGTGTATGCCATCAATTTGATGATGACCGTGCTCACCTCGGTGTGCATCGTGCTCACCATTCGTCTCATCGGCATCATGCTGCTGATGTCGCTGTTCACCATGCCGCAGATGATAGCCGAATTGCGCACCCACCGCTTGTTGCCGCTCATGTGCTGGTCGGTGGTCATCAGTTTGGCGTGCTCGCTTGGCGGTGTGCTGCTCAGTGTGGTGCTGTCGGTGCCAGTGTCGGCAAGCATAGTGCTGCTGCTCATCATTCTCTACGCCGTGGCGCGCATCGGAGCAAGGTTGAGCCGCCTGTGCAATAAAACAGAACAATCCTCGTTATAGTATTAATATATGAATAAAGCAGGTCGATACATTCCCCTGATGCTCTTGGCATCGCTCACCCTACTTCTTTGTGCGTGTGGCACGAAGAAGAACACAGCCCTGTCGCGATTCTGGCAGGCGTTCACCACACGCTACAACGTGTACTACAACGGCATGACCAACTACGAGGAGCAAATCAAAATCCTTGAGAACGACTATCAGGACGACTATTCGCAGCACCTCTTTATTCACCCCACCGAGGCAAGAAACTCACCCAAATCGCCACAGCCGTCGGGCAGTTTCGACCGCACGATAGAAAAGATGCAGAAGGCCATCGCCCTCCACTCCATCAAGAAAAAGCCCGCGAAAAAGTCGGGCAAGGCGAACAACCAAAAATACAAGGAATATCTCAAGCGCGAGGAATACAACCCCTTTATCCACAATGCGTGGTTCATGCTGGCGAAAGCCGAATACATGAAGGGCGATTTCCTGGCATCGTCGGCCACCTTCCACTACATTTCACGCCACTTCAGTTGGAAGCCAGATTTGGTGCTTGAAAGCCAGATTTGGGAGGCGTTGAGCTATTGCGCCATGGGTTGGACCACCGAGGCCGACAACGTGTTGGCGCATGTGCATATCGACCAAATCAAGAGCAAACGCATACGCTCGCTTGCCAACTTGGCGTTTGCCAACTTCTATATCAAATCGGATAAAAACGTCGAGGCCATTCCATACCTCGCCGAAGCCATCAAGGGCAGCAAGGGAGCGCAGAAAGTGCGTCTCAACTTCCTGCTCGGCCAACTCTATGAGGACGCTGGCGAAAAGCAACTCGCCTACGAGGCATTCAAGCGTGCCGGCAGTTCGAGCGGCTCGACCTATCGCACTAAATTCAACGCGCGCATCAAGCAGAGCGCAGTGTTTCAGGGCACCAACATTATGCCGGAGGTAAAAGCCCTCAAGCGCATGACGCACTACGACCGCAACAAGGAATACCTCGATCAAGTGTATTACGCCATCGGCAACCTCTACCTCTCGCGCCTCGACACCGTGAACGCCGTGGCAAACTACAAGTTGGCGGCGGAGAAGAGCACGCGCAACGGCATCGACAAGGCGATTAGCCAACTCACACTCGGCGGCATCTACTTCGCACAGCGCAAGTACGACCTCGCCCAGCCCTGCTATTCCGAGGCGATTCCGCTCTTGAGCGAAGCCTACCCCAATTTCCGTGAACTGAAAAAGCGCAGCGATGTGCTCGACGAGTTGGCGGTGTATGCTGGCAACGTGACGCTGCAAGACTCGCTTTTGCGCCTGTCGAAAATGCCGCTCGAAGAGCAGAAGAAGGTGATTAAGAAAATCATCGACGACCTGAAGAAAAAAGAGAAAGAGGAGGCTGAAAACGCCGCCCGTGAGGAATATATGGCAAATCAGAGCGCACAGGGTTCCAATACGCCCGCCAGCAAAAATGCGCCCACCGCCTTTACGCTCAACAACGACAAATCGTGGTACTTCTACAACACAACCACGAAAAATGCGGGTAAAACGGCGTTCCAACAGCAGTGGGGCAACCGTAAGCTGGAGGACAACTGGCGCCGCCGCAATAAAAACACCTTCTCGTTCGACGACGATTCGTCGGCATCGGCAAGCGACACGGCATCGACCGCCGCTGGCACCCCTGCCGACACCACGCTCACCAAGGAGCAGCGCGACTCGGTGAAGCGCTCGGAAGACCCACACTTCGAGGAATACTACATGAAGCAAATCCCATCTACACCCGAACAGATTCAGACCTCCAACGATGTGATTCAGGAGGGATTGTATAACATGGGCTTGATTTTGAAGGATAAGTTGGAGGACTTCGACGCAGCGAACATGGAATTTAAGGAACTGCTCGAACGCTACCCCGACAACACTTACCGCCTTGATGTGTACTACAACCTCTACTTGCTGTGTATGCGCACCGACCAAGTGGCTGAGGCGGAGAAGTGGCGTGGACTGATTCTCTCCGACTTTGCCGAATCGAAATACGGCATAGCGATGAAAGACCCTGCCTACCTCGACAACCTCAAGCAGATGGGCAAGGTGCAGGAACAACTGTATGCCGAAACATACGACAACTATCTGAACAACAACAACGAGGCTGTGCATGAGGCTTACGCCGAAATGATGCGCCGCTATCCGCTCTCGAAGCTGATGCCGAAGTTTATGTTCATCGATGCGCTGGCGTATGTCACCCAGAAGAACTACGACAAATTCAAGGAGGTGCTGAAGGAAATGCTCGAACGCTATCCCGAAACCGACATCACCCCTACGGCTTCCGCCATCATGAAGCATGTGAAGGCTGGCCGTCAGTTGGCTGGTGGCGGCAGCAATGCGCGCGGCATGATGTGGACCTCTGTGGCACTGACCAACGACACCACTGGCAAAGAGGCTTCCGACAAGCAATTTGCCGACATCAAGTCAACAGCCAATAAGCCACAGGTGTTTGTGCTGGTGTATAGCACCGACTCCATCGACTCCAACATATTGCTCTACGAGTTGGCGCGCCACAATTTCCGTTCGTTCAATGTGCGCGACTACGACCTTGAGAAGATGACCTTTGGCAGCATGGGACTGCTGGTGGTGAAGGGCTTTGCCAATTATCCCGAACTGATTAGTTATCGCACCGTGTTTGATGCGGCAGCCGACTTCAAGCAGTATATCGGATTGGTTCACCCTGTGCTCATCAGTGAGGAAAACTTCAACCTGCTCTTGAGCGAAGGCCGCTCGTTTGAAGACTATTTCCGCTACCTCGACGCTGAAAACGAGAAGGAAGTGGAAGCCAAGGTGCCCGAAACAGCCACCGACGATGCCGAAAAGGCTCCAGAGCCAGGCAAGCCGGCAAAGAGCGTGCGCCCAGGCGCCACAGCCCATGCAAAGCAAGAGCAAGAGGCTGCCGAGCCATCGGCAAAGAAGGAACCAGTCAAGGAAAAGGAAGTGCCACAAGTGACGGTGGTTCCTGAAAATCCTGATTTGGTGATCGACGACGGCACCAAGCCAGTAGCACCACGCCCAGTGCACCGCAAAAAGCCAGTGGAACGCCCTGCCGAAAAGACTCCGGAAGTGAAGGCTGAAGAGCCAGCGAAGGAATCTCAACCTATTCTCACGCCAGTAGATGATATGGTGGCGAAGCCATCTGCCCACAAGGTGCGCAAAATCGACTCCGACGATGCCAAGGCTGAAAAAGAAGCCCAAAAGGCTAAGGAAAAGGCAGAGAAGGAGCGCATCAAAGCCGAGCAGGAAGCCGAAAAGCAACGTATCAAAGCCGAAAAAGAGGCTGAAAAATATCGTGCCGACTCGATAAAGACTGCCCAACGCCTCGCCGAACTCAAGTTGAAGAATCTTGAAAAATACCGTGCCGACTCAGCCAAGCAAGCCGAGAAGGAGGCCGAACGCCGTCTGAAAGCCGAGAAAAAGGCAGCAGAGCAGGCAGAGAAGGAGCGTCAAGACTCCATCAAGCAGGCGGAGAAAGAGCGTCAGGATTCTATCAAGCGTGCCGAAAAAGCGCGCGAGGAAGAAGTGAAGGCAAATCAGCGCAAGCGTGAAGACGAGGCAAAGGCTGCCGAAAAGGCGAAAGAAGACGCCCGTAAGCAGAAAGAGCAAGCCCGCAAAGATGCCGCCAAGGCAAAAGAGCAAGCTCGCAAGCAGAAAGAGCGTGAGCGCAAGGAGCGCGCCAAAGCCAAAGAAAAAGAGCGCAAAGAGCGCGCCAAGCAAAAGGAACGCGAACGCAAGGAGCGCGCCAAGCAAAAAGAGCAAGAACGCAAGTCCCGCTCCCGCCGCTAAACCACCCACCGCCACCGCACCCTTTCGATTCCTCGAATCTTCTCGAATCTTCGAGATTTCGAATTTTCGACTCGTTGCCCATCAGACCTGTCCGACCTGTCCGACTCGTCAGATAAAAAAAACTCGTTGACCTGTTGACTCGTTGACTTGTTGCCTTCCCCCAGCTTTAGTGCAAAAAAAGTTAATGATTTTTTATTATGTGGTTTGAAACTTTTTTATTGTCACGAAAACTTGCTATTTTTGTAGAAGATAGGCTGCACTCGGCATAACATTCAAGCAAGCTTGATGATTCTGCTCTCGTTTGCGCTATCTTTGTGAAAATAATAAAGTTGTATAACACAATACAAATCTAAAGATATATTGCACTATGTTTACTTCAGATGTATATCAGAGTCGCCGCGACCAACTTAAGAAGTTGGTGAAGAGCGGTCTTATTATCCTTTTTGGCAATAATGATGCTCCATGCAACTATCCTAACAATGCCTATGCGCCATTCCGCCAGGACTCGTCGTTTCTCTACTATTTCGGACAGAAGCGCGAAGGACTTGTGGGCGTGATTGATGTGGATGCCGATCAGGAGTATTTCTTGGGCAACGACATCGACATTGAAGACATTGTGTGGTATGGCTCGGTGGACAGCGTGGCTGACATGGCTGCGCAGGTGGGCGTGAAGCAGTCGGCACCTATGAGCAAACTCGCTCAACTGGTGGAGAAAGCCAAAGCCGCTGGTCAGCAAATCCACTTCTTGCCACCTTATCGCTTCGACACCAAAATCCAAATCATGGATTTGCTGGGCATTCACCCCTCGAAGCAGAAAGACGCAGCGTCGCTCACCCTCATTCATGCAGTGGTGAAGATGCGTTCCACCAAGTCGGCTCTCGAAATTGCCGAAATCGAACACGCTTGCAGCATCGGCTACAAGATGCACACCACCGCCATGCGTGTGGCTCACCCTGGTGTGAGCGAGCAATTTGTGGGCGGTCAGATTGATGGCGTGGCTCGCTCGTATGGCGCGCAGACCTCGTTTGCCACCATCTTCTCGCAGCACGGCGAAATCATGCACGGCAATCCATCGCCAGCACTCCTTGAAGAGGGCAGACTGGCGCTTTGCGACTGCGGTGCGGAAAACCTCAATAACTACTGCTCCGACCACACCCGCACATTCCCAGTGAGCGGCAAGTTCACCCAACGCCAACTCGACATCTACCGCATTGTGGAGGAATGTCACGACCACGTGTTGAAAGTGGCTCGCCCCGGCGTGAAATATGCCGATGTGCACTTTGATGTGTGCCGCACGATGACCAACCGCCTCAAAGAACTCGGACTGATGAAGGGCGACACCGAAGAAGCTGTGAGCGCAGGTGCCCACGCCATGTTCCTGCCTCACGGACTCGGCCACATGATGGGCATGGACGTGCACGATATGGAAGGACTCGGACAGATATATGTGGGCTTCGATGAGGAAACCCGACCAAATTTGGAACAATTCGGCACCAACTGCCTGCGTATGGGCCGCCGCCTTGAAGAAGGCTTCGTGGTGACCGACGAGCCAGGCATCTACTTTATTCCTGCCCTTATCGACGATTGGCGCGCAAGCGGACATTGCGCAGAGTTCCTCAACTTTGATGTGCTCGAAACCTACAAAGACTTTGGCGGCATTCGCATCGAAGACGATGTGCTCATCACCGCCGACGGCTGCCGCTTCCTCGGTTCGGAGCGTATCCCATACCACCCAGCCGACCTCGAAGACTACCTCGCCTCCAACCGCTAATCACCCTCCCAAATCGGCCCGATTTGGGGCAAAAACATCAAAATACTACTAACACCCCAGTGGGGACGTGAACCAAAATTCACGCCCCCACACTCATTTACTCCCCTTAAAAAAAAACAATTAAGCCATGGAATGGTTCAGTGGATAAATGCTGGGGGCACAGAAACAAAAAACATAAAAAACAGCCTTTTAGCGATGCCAGTGCTTCGCACCTGTC
>OJNV01000890.1_pt1 | contig 16142 bp, 10 predicted proteins | sample 1597961 | NCBI WGS metagenome assembly OJNV01 (sample SAMN01915220, study PRJEB22387) | human gut metagenome | isolation source: stool | host: Homo sapiens | place: USA
CTGGAATAAAGAATTTATAGTAGATATGTGGCCTAAGTAGGGCTTTTAGTAGATAAAGCCGATTTGGGATAAAGGCAACGAAACTCAAAAATTCGCTGCCTTTTATATTATCGCTCCCATCCACCTGATGCTATATCATAGTGGGGAGACAAGTTATTTGCAGGAGGCTTTGTGGCAGCGGAGGAGTTGGTCGAAATCGTAGTCGGCTTTCATTTTTTCGAGCATCGATTTTACCAGACGGTAGATTTCGCCGCCTTCGCTGTAATCGGCTTTGGCAATGAAGTCCACACGGTTGTGTTCAATGAGTTTTCGGGCTTGGTCTTTGTGGCACTCGTCATCGGCGAAAACGGCGATGGAATGGCCGCCAAAGTAGCGCACAAGCACCATGCTTGGCACATCGGTCATACCGTCGCCAAAGTAAATCATGTGCTGGTATTGCACTGGTCGTTCGTCGTGGGGCATGTATTCGTTCACCTTCAAATTGTCGCTCAATTCTTTGATGCCTCGCGAAATCTTGAAGATGAATTGCGTTTTGGCTGTGGAATCTACTGCCACACCAGGCCAGTAAGCCACACCGTCGGCATCGTAAAGATAGGTGCTGCTGTAAATGGCTTCAAACTCGTGGTAGATAGATGTGCCCTCAATCATTTCGCGCAAACCAGAGGAATTGATGTAGTGCTTGATGTCGAGGCCGAGTTCATCGCCCACCTTGTTGATGACCGAGAACCACTCCTGCACACCGGGAAACAACTTCACCATGGAACCGAATTTCTGAAAACTCTCACGCCTGAGCGAGATGCCGTCGGCGCGCGCTTCTTTCAGCATGGTGTACATATAGGTGAGGATGTGGTTGGCATCGTTGTTGCTGGCAAGGTTGTTGCACTTTTCCCAAAACTGGTCGATGTCGTCGCCAATGGCTTGAATGAAGCCAAATTCTTGCATATTGCCGGGTGCGAGTGTGCCATCAAAATCGTAGATGAGTGCTATTTGAGGTCGTTTGTAGTTAGTCATAGGAGTAATGGTTTAATAGAATGCAAATATAGCGAATTAAATCCAATTTCAAAGCAAATTGGCGATGGATTCGGCTTTTGCGCGGGCTGGCTTTCCTGTTTCGGTCAGCGGTATTTCTTCCACATGGAAAATGTGGCGTGGCTGGTGATATTTTGGGAGCGCACGATGGCAGATATTGCGCACGACTTCGGTATCGGATTCTTCGGTGAGCAGCGTCAATGCTTCTCCTAAATCCTTGTCTTTTCGCTTGGTGATGATGAATCGTTTGTGAATGTGAGGTTTGAGCGATTGCTCCACTTCCTCGATTTGAATTTTGATGCCACCACTGCACACCACATTGTCGATGCGTCCGAGAATACGGAATTTGCCATCGCGGATTTCGGCGCAGTCGTTGGTCGCAAGGGTGGTGTGGCACACATGTGGTGCATCAATCACGAGGCAGCCACGGCTGTCGAGACTCACCGTCACACCATCGAAAGGCGTGTACCACAAACTCGCTTCGCTGCCGCTGATGCGGCGCAAAGCAATGTGCGAGAGCGTTTCGGTCATGCCGTAGGTGCTCCATACAGCGTTGGGGAAATTGCGCAACTCACGCTCCAAATCATCATCAATTGCGCCTCCACCTATAATCAAGTGCTTGATAGCCATGAGCCTTTGGCGTTCGACAGCCACCTTTAGCGAATTTGCCACTTGCAGCGGCACCATAGCGGCAAAGTGGATAGGAGAGCACACCTCTTCCATCGGGTGGCTGCAAGGCTCGATGCGAACGAGTCGCAAACCGCAAGTGATGGCGCGCACCACCATCATTTTACCAGCAATGTAGTCGAGAGGCATACAGAGCAAAGCCGTGTCGCCACTCTGCAAGCCCAAGAAGGCACAGGTGATGCGTGCGCTCGCTTCCATGCGACGCTTCTCCACCATCATCGGTTTAGGTGCGCCTGTGGAGCCACTGGTGTGTACCAGTACACAGGCTTCCGAGTTGTGCCACTCGTCTATGAACGCTTCGTAATCCATAGGCAGTCGTTTCTGATTTCCAAAGGCATGGGAATGTTGTCGGTGAAAAGCATACCAGTGCCCAAACCTTGTGGCATTGTGATTTTTGGACCGTAGATGTCGGCAGCAAGTTGGGCAATGGCATTGAGTCCGATGTTGCTTTCCAGCGCACTTGTTATCCAACTGCCTATGCCATGCTCATTCGCCAGCGCAATCCATTCGCGAGTGCCAGCCACGCCACCGTGGAGCGATGGCTTGAGAATGATGTATTGTGGTTTGATGGTGTCGAGCAGGCGGATTTTCTCGTCGGTGGAGTTCACGCCAATCAGTTCCTCATCGAGGGCGATAGGCAGTGGCGACAGTTGGCAAAGTTGAGCCATTTCGCTCCACTGATGCGCCATGATGGGTTGCTCAATGCTGTGAATGTCATAGCGAGCCAATTCTTGCAACCTTTCCAGAGCCACATCGGGCGTGAAACCGCCATTGGCATCAACACGGAGTTCCACTTCCTCACGGCTGAAATGCTTGCGTATGTGCTGAATCAGGTCGAGTTCTTTCGCAAAGTCGATAGCACCGATTTTGAGTTTCACGTAGCGGAAACCGAGTGCGAGTTTCTCCTTCAGGCGGCTGAGCATTTCATCGTGCGTGCCCATCCACACCAAGCCGTTGATGGGAATTCCTTCCTCGCCGTGGCTGAAAGGTGTGTCGTAGAGCAATCCATCGGTGCGAGAGAGTTGCGCAAGGGCGGTTTCCACGCCAAAGAGCATGGAGGGGTAGTTGCGCATTTCATCGTAAGGAATGGAGCCAGTGGCTTCGATGATGTCGCAAAATCGGCGTAAAACAGCCTCGTAATCAGGTATGTCGTCGCAACTTAACTGTGGCAATGGCGCACACTCGCCTATGGCGGTGCGCCCGCCGTGCTCCACCGTTAAAAGCCAGATTCGTCGTGTGGTATATACGCCACGCGAAGTGCCAGCCGGCTGCTTGAAATGCAACAATTTCTCTTGAATCGAAAAAGTCATATATAGATATTAGAAGTTAGATGTTAGATGTTAGAAATTAGAAGTTAGATGTTAGAAATTAGAGATTAGAGATTAGAGATTAGGGGGATAGGACGTCCTAAAAATCTAACTTCTAATTTCTAACCTCTAATTTCTAAAAGATTTTATGGCATTTTGGGGTATTTTTGGAAGTCGGGTTTGCGCTTTTCGAGGAACGCTTTGCCGCCTTCTTGGGCTTCGTCGAGGAAGTAGTAGAGCATGGTGGCGTCGCCAGCAAGTTCTTGAATACCAGCCTGTCCGTCGAGTTCGGCATTTAAGCCAGCCTTAATCATACGCAGAGCCAAAGGAGAGCGCTGCATCATAATTTCTGCCCATTCCACGCAGGTGTCTTCCAGTTGGTCGAAAGGCACCACTTTGTTGACCATACCCATTTCTTCAGCCTCTTTTGCAGAGTATTGACGGCAGAGGAACCATATTTCGCGCGCCTTCTTCTGACCCACGATGCGTGCCAAATACGATGAACCGAAACCGGCATCGAACGAACCCACCTTTGGACCAGTTTGGCCGAAAATGGCGTTTTCGCTTGCGATGGTCAAGTCGCACACCAAGTGAAGCACATGGCCGCCACCTATGGCGTAGCCGTTCACCATGGCGATAACAGGCTTAGGCAAGCGGCGAATCTGCATTTGCACGTCAAGCACATTGAGGCGTGGCACACCGTCTTCGCCAACATAGCCGCCACGGCCCTTCACATTCATGTCGCCACCGCTACAGAATGCCATGTCGCCAGCACCGGTGAGAATCACCACGCTGATGCGGCTCGCCTCACGGCAGTAGGCAAACGCCTGGCTCATTTCCCAAGTGGTGCGAGGGGTGAACGCATTGCGATAACGAGGGCGGTTGATAGTGATTTTCGCTATACCGTTATATTCTTCAAAGAGGATTTCCTGAAAGTCGAATCCTTCAATTTTTTTCCATTCTCTCATAATTTAAAACTATTATAGATGTTTATAAGTTCTTGTTTATCGATTTCGGCATCGGTGAACACTTCCATCACGATGGGGGCTTCTTCGTCCGTAAGTCTCTCTATTTGTTGATAAAGTTCGTCGATGTTGTGAATGGCAACGTAGGTCACGCCATTCTGGTGGCAAATGCCCTCGGCTGTGGCATGATGGATGCCCTGTGCCATCGGGTTTTCGCCAAAACCTTTCACTTGCCGGAAAATGCCGCCTTCGCCATTGTTGAGCAAAAGAATGCCAATGTTTGCTGGCAGCGCCTCGTTCCACAGGGCGTTGCTGTCGTAGAAAAACGCCAAATCGCCAGTCACCAGCACCAGTCGCTCGGTCTTTGGCACAGCCATCGCAAATCCCACGGCTGTGGAAACGCAGCCCTCTATGCCGTTGGTGCCACGGTTGCACCACACATAGTGGCGCGCAAAGAGGTTGGCAAGGCGAATGGAAGTGCTGTTCGCATAATGGATATGAGGGGCGTAATCGCTGTAGTAGTACTGTTCTTCAAATGCCTTCACAGCCGCCGCCTGCGAGTATGCCGGCTGATAGTCGATGATATGTTGGTCGGCTTTTTCCAAAGCATTGTACCATAGGTCATAATATGTCTGTATGGAAAAAGGTGTCTTGAGATTACGCATTTTATAACCGACGGCAATCATCTTAAGAGAGTCGACTGTATCGCCAGAAATCACATTTGTGATGTTTTTATAGGTGTCGGCGATTTCACCGTTTGGAGAGATGCGCCACACGGTTTCCGCCCTTTGGAGAAATGATTTCAAGCGTTTACTCACCACTTCGCCTCCAATGTGAAGAACGAAATCTGGAACATATTTTTTGTCAACGCCCTCAATGGCATTGAGCACGAGGTCGATGCCAAACAATTCATCGTAGCCATTCAGTACCTCGTGAATGATGATTGCCCTGTCGGCGAGTAACTCTAAATAATCGAGTGTGTCGATAGAGGTTTGTTCATCGACTTGTCCCACCACAATCATAGGGCGCTTTGCCGCAGTGAATTCGTCGACAAACGGTTCGGCTGAGCCAAAGGTGCTTTCCCAAAGCGTGATGACGCGCTCTTTTGGCAATTTCTTCACTGTGTATTCAAATAGCGGCTCGCTCAATGGCACATTGATGTGCACGCTTGGACGATGATATTTTTTTGCCTCAATCAGTGCCTCGTTCACAAGGCGGTTGATGTGCCAACGGTCATCGTCGGTGTGTGGCTCTGGAATGTTGACGCATTTGCCCACAAAAGAGCCAAGCGCACCTGGCTGTGGAATCGTTTGGCCCACATTTTGTCCAATCCATGCGGCAGGGCGGTCGGCAGAAATCACGATGATGCCTTGGTGCTGGTAGGTGGCCTCAGCCACGGCAGGAGCGGTGTTGAGCAAGGCTGATCCAGAAGTCACGCACACCACCACAGGTCGGCAAGTGGCTTGTGCCATACCCATTGCCACAAATGCCGCGCTGCGCTCATCGGTCACAGGGTGGCACTTGATTTTTGGACACTCCGTCAGATTGTGGATAATGGCGGCATTGCGCGAGCCGGGGCAAACCACAGCGTCGGTGATGCCGTGGCTCACGAGCAGGGCTGTGAGAATATTGATATTTTCCTTGTTGCTATACATTCTTAAGCGATATAGAGTGATTTAGTATTCGGTGTTGAGGCATCGGAGCATCGTGCCCATTTTAGCTTCGGTTTCTTCCCATTCCTGCTGCTCGATGCTGTCGCTGATAAGTCCACCGCCAGCGAAAAGCGTGCAGCGGTTGCCGTTAATCTTCATACAGCGAAGCGAAACGTAGAGGTCGGAATTGCCGCCCATGTTCAATGGCCCCATAAAGCCGCTGTAATAGTGGCGTGGCGCAGGTTCGTGGGCGCAGATAAACTCCCTGGTGGCATCTTTTGGAATGCCGCAAACGGCAGGCGTGGGGTAGAGTTCGTCAATCAAGTTGCCCACCTTTGAGGCATCGTTGAGTTTGAAGGTGAATTCACTTTTCAGATGCACCAGTGCGCCAGCGTGGGCGGTCATCGGTCCACGCAAGTCGATGTCGTGGGCGTGTGAAGCGAGGCATTTGCTGATGTAGGTCGATACCAGGCGTTGCTCGCGAATGTTCTTCACACTCCAGCCCTGCTGCTCATCACACGCCTTCATTGTGCCTGCCAGCGCCATTGTGCGCCACAGGTCGCCATGCCCTTGAAGCAGAATTTCGGGTGTCGCCATCAGCCAAGTGCCACATTCTTCGGCGCACACCAGCACTATCATTTGGAGCGGATAGAGTTTGCACGCACGGTTAAATAGGCGTATGGCATCGACCTCGCCACCACATTCCACCGTTTTCTGTCGCGCCAGCACCACTTTTCGGAAAGTGTTGTTGGTGAGCGTTTTGTGAAATGCTGGGAAAGTAGATGCGTAGGCGGCTCTGCTACTCGATGCCTCCACATCTTCGAAGGCGAAAGGCTCGCCACCATCGGCATCGGGCACGAATTTACTCACTTCCTCTGGCTCAATCAGCATGATTGGCTCGTGTGGAGTGGGGGAGAAAGGGGCAATCACAAAGCCACTGCTGCCGTTAAGTTCGGCGCAACTGCTCACCACTGTGGCTTTTGCGGCAGTGATACGGGTAGCCAGCGCTTCCCCAGGCATACGGTAGAGTGCGAAAGGCTTCATTTCTTGTTCTTGAGATCGAGCATATAATTGGTGACACGAGAGGTGAAGCACAGTTGTCCTTCCTCGTTAAAAATATCCACATTCCACACATGGGTGTTCTTGCCCTTGTGAAGGATTCTCGCCACAGCCTTGATTGTGGCACCGATAGGCACGGATCGTAGGTGGTTGGCAGTCACATTCAGCCCCATAGGGAAATGCTCCTCGTCTAAGAGCGTGCTGCCTATGCCAGCAAGATTCTCAGCCACAGCCAGCGATGTGCCACCGTTGAGATAGCCTGCAGGCTGGCTCACAGCCTTCGTCACCTTCAAAGTGCACACAGCCTCATCGGGGTCGGGAGTGCTAACGAGTTGCATACCAATTGTGGTGGCAAGAAACTCCACCTTATCCGCCATATCAATAAATTTATCAAGATTCATCGTTGTTCAATTCTAATAATTGCTATCTTACAAATATAATGAAATTTTTATGATTGCACGCGCTTTTCCCACCACTATTTTTCCCTGAATCCAAATTGGGTTTAAGGAAAAATGATGTGGGGATATGCCTTTGGTATATTTTCAGGAAATGATATACATGCTGTTCCGAAGAAGATGCGATGAAATTCCGTTAGGAATTTGATGTGTGTAGGCAGGTATGCAGAAAAGATGCAATGGAGCGAAGCGAAATGGAATCTTTTCGAAATGCCTGCAATAGATATGCCAATATTATGCATTCCAGCGGAATGCGACAACATCAAATTGCCCTTTGGTGTTGAAATCGCATCCCGCTGGGATGCGTGTTTGTTATGCGATATTTGCAGGCATTTCGCTTCGGTTTTGCTCCATTTCGCTTTGCTCATTTCGCATAACCTTCGCTGCATACCTGCCTACACACATCAAATCCCTCCGGGATTTTTCATTGTTATGATTCGGTTTTTGATTCGTGGGATTGGGGTGGGGATTTGGTGAATTGGGGTTGGGTAGGTGTTTTTTTTGGTGGTGGGTTGCTGTGCTTTGCACTTTATTTTGTATCTTTATGCCTACAAACGACTAATGACGATTTTAATATACATTGACGTGAGAGAAAATCTACTCTAAATAGCCTCTCCCAAACCCTCCCCTGAAGGGAAGGGCTTTTTGATGGGTTTTTGGTGCTTGTGTGGATTTTTTTGATGGTCTCTTACAATCTGAGAAATTTATATAATCATTTTAAAATGAAAAAAACTATACTATCTATGCTTTTAGCGGCCGCGGCAAGCGTTTCTGCCATGGCTGCCGACACCTGGTCGCTCCAGGGAACTACGTTTACAGTTGATACGCTGTTTCACAATCAAGTGGGTCCTGGCACCACCTCCACATCGCTTTGGTTTAGAAATCCAGCCAATGGTGATGCGCTGCGTGTGTTCTATGCCACAATGGACCTGACCAACCCTTATTTGAAACTCCGTGGTGTGTGCGCTACCGACAAGGTTGCCGGCAACGAAACCATTTCGGGCATGGCGAAGCGCAAGTCGAAGGCTGGCGAACGCTATTTCGTGGGCATTAATGCCGACTTCTTCTACACATCGGGTAAAACCAACCGTGGCGTGTCGAAAGTGGGTACCCCAGTCGGCTCTACCGTGGTCGATGGCGTGATTTTCCGTGCGCGCAATAATGCGCGCTCCTTCAAAAACTTTGTGGTTGACACCAAGGGCTCGGTGTATGTGAATCCTTTCTTCTTCGGTGGCTCGGTAGAGGCTCCAAATGGCAAAAAAGCCACTTTGGGCGGCATCAATGTGAATGCCAACGAAAAATCGGCTTCCAACCAAAACAAGGTGACCATCTACAACGACCTATATTACGGCGCAACTGCCGAAACTGGCGCTGGTTGCGAGGTGGCTGCCGTGCTGGTGGAAGGCGAGAAGTTTGAAACCGCAAAGCCATTTAAAATGAAACTGGTGGGCAACCCAAGTACCGCTGGCGATATGGACATTGCCAAGGGTGGATATGTGCTTCACGGCCATGGTACTGCCGCCACATTCATTTCCGAACTCCACGAAGGCGACATCATCACCGTTTCGCCATCATGGACATTTGGCGACCTCTCGGTAGAGCCTTACCAGGTTATTTCGGGTAATCCTAAGATTTTGGAAAATGGCGAAACCCTCCAGAGCGAAGGCGACCGTGGCGATGCAAGTGCGCGCCACCCACGCTCGGCTGTGGGATATGGCGATGGCGGCAAGAAGGCTTACTTCCTGGTGGTTGACGGCCGTTCGCCCATTTCAAGCGGTGTTCGCACCACATGGCTTGCCGACATCATGCGCTATGCTGGCGCGACCGACGCAATGAACGTTGACGGTGGTGGCTCATCGGTGCTCTACACCAGCACCCTCGGTGTTCGCAACAAGCCAAGCGATGGTAATGAACGTGCCGACGGTAACGCGTTCTATGCCGTGAGTTCTGCGCCCGACGATGACGCGGTGGCAAGCATCCGTTTCGTGGACTTCGCATTGCACACTCCAAAATATGGTGTTTACACTCCAAAATTCTACGGCTACAACCAATATGGTATGCTCGTGAATACCGATGTGAAGGGCGTGACCATCTCTTGCCCCGAATCACTTGGCCATGTGATTGGCGACACCACTTTCTATGCCGATGGTACCGCGCGTGAAGGCGCACTCACTGCCACATACCAAGGCGCTACCGTTTCGATGCCAATTCAGATTCTTGATGGGGTGGACAATATCAAAATAGCCAACGATTCTATCATCACCAATGGCTACAAGGAATACACTGTGGACGTGCAGACCACCATCGGCGAGAATGTGATGAACATCAGCCCATTGGCACTCACTTGGAAGAGCCTCGACGAGAGCATCGTCAGCATTGGCGAGCACACCGGCGTGCTGAAAGGTTTGCGCAACGGCAAAACCCAAGTGGTGGGTGTGCTGGGCGAAATCTGCGACACCATGCAAGTGAGTGTGGAAATTCCTGAGGCTCGCGTGATGCCAATCGACCCAAACCTCGATATCACCACATGGAAACTCAGCCAGACCGGTGGTAAGGATGTGGTAGCCACAGCCGTAGGCAATGGTTTCGATTACACTTACACAGGCGTGTCGGCCCGTAGTCCAAAAATCGTGCTCACCAAGACCTTTCGCTTGTGGAGTTTGCCCGATATGATTCGTGTGCGCGTCAATCCTGGCGAGGCACCAGTGAAAAACTTCGTGTTTGGTTTGCGTGCCAATGGTGGCGGTATGGTTTACCACACCATCCCCCCAGCGGCTATCACTGCCAACAAGGAAATGGTGATTGACCTGCCTACTGCCGACTGGTGTGCCGCTACCGATATGGCTAACTATCCCATCTCGCTGATTTCTATCCAACTCAACATGAACGCTTCGAAGGCTGGACAGGTGTATAATATGCACTTCAACGGCTTCGAAACCGTGTATCTCGACGCTCCCGAAGCCCCATCGAAAAAGGGCGACATCAACGGTGATGGCGAAATCAACGCCAGCGATGTGACAGCGTTGATCAACAAGATTCTCTCCCTCGCCGACTACGCCGATGCCATGTGCGACCTCGATGGCGATGGTGAAGTGAACGTGGGCGACGTGACTGCACTGATTGACTTGATTTTGAAATAATTGTCCAATAATCCATCAGCCCCTCCTATGGGAGGGCAGGGATGAGTTTTTCCCTTCTAAAATAAATAACATTATCCAATCAATGAAAAGAATATTTACTGCTTTGATGCTCGCTGGTGCTGTGGCACTTGGAGCAAATGCGAAAGGATCATGCGATGTGGCTGGTACTGTTTACTCGGTCGACACCACTTTTCACGCTTACATCGGACCGGGTACCACACAAACCTCAATGCTGCTTCAAAGTGGCAACAAGCACTTGCGTGTGTTCTACACCACAGTGGATTTGACCAATCCTTATGTAAAAATCCGTGCGGTGAGTGGTACCGACATGATGGCAGGCGGCGAAACCGTTTCGCAAATGTGTAAACGCAAAACTGAACCTGGACAGCGCTACTACGTGGGTGTGAATGGCGACTTTTGGCTCACCAGTGGCACCACAGGCCGTGGACAGTCGGTGGTGGGTACACCTATCGGCACATCAATGGCTAAGGGCGTGGTTTACAAGGGTGTGAATGGTGTGGAAATTCAATACACCATCGACGCTAACCAAGTGCCCACTATCGGCTATGTGAACTTCGGTGGCACCATCGTGGGCGAAAACGGCACCGTGAACATCGGTGGTGTGAATACCGACACTCCAAACAATACCGTGGGCATCTACAACCCCACTTATTTCAAGGGCACCAACCAAAGCAATGTGACTGAGGTGCAGGTGCGCTATGTGGATGGCGACGACTCGTTTGCCTTTGGCAAGCCTTGCAAATTGGAGGTGGTGAACACCCCAAGCGCTGCCGGCGACATGGACGTGCCAGCACAGGGTTTGACACTCGCTGGTAGAGGTTCAACCGCCGCTTACATCGCTGCGTTGAAGCCCGGCGACCAACTCACCCTCACCCTCAATGCCACTATGAACGGCGCAGATTTTACCCCATCTGAAATCATTTCGGGTAACACTTCGGTGCTCGTTGGCGGCAATGTGGTGTATAATGGCGATACCTCTGTTCACCCTCGCACCGTGCTCGGTTATAGCCAAGACGGCAAGAAGGTGATTTTCTTGGTGGTTGACGGTCGCTCACCTCTTAGCGACGGCGCTACCACTCCAGCCCTCGGCTCGCTGATGAAGTATGCTGGCGCATGGGACGCTATCAACGTGGACGGCGGTGGTTCCACTTGCCTCTACTCAAGTGCCCTCGGCGTGCGCAACAAGCCAAGCGACGGTTATGAGCGTGCCGACTGTAACGGTATTTTCGCAGTGAGCGAAGCACCCGACGACAGCGTGATTGCCTCCATTCGCTATATGGATTTCAGCTTGCAAATGCCAAAATACGGTATGTACACCCCAAAATTCTACGGCTACAACCAATATGGTATGCTCATTGATACCGATGTGAAGGGCGTGAAACTCTCTTGCCCCGGAGGTCTCGGCCATGTGATTGGCGACACCACTTTCTTTGCCGATGGCACCATGGTTGAAGGTGTGCTTACCGCCACTTACGGCGACGTCACCACCACCATCACTGCGCAAGTGCAAAACACTGCCGATGAAATCGCGTTGGTGAACAAAGCCATCATCACCGACACTTATCGTGAATATGCCATCGATGTGGAAAGCACCGTGGGCGAAAAAAAGATGCCTATCAATCCAGCAGCCCTCACATGGGTGAGCACCGACGAATCGGTGGTGACTGTGGGCGCAAATACTGGTATTTTGAAAGGTTTGAAAGACGGTGAAGCCCTCGTGATTGGCACCCTCGGCGAAGTGCGCGACACTTTGACCGTGACCGTAGAGCGTCCAACCGCCCATGTGATGCCTATCGACCCAAATCTCGACATCGCCACATGGAAACTCAGCCAAACCGGCGGAAAAAACATCAAGGCTACGGCTGTGGGCAGCGGTATCGACTATGAATATACTGGCGCAGCAGGTCGTGCTCCAAAAATCGTGCTCACCAAGAGTTTCCGCCTTTGGAGTTTGCCCGACGCTATCCGCATCACCCTCAATCCTGGTGAGGCACCTATAAAGAATTTGGTGCTTGGTGTGCGTGCAAATGGCGAAAATATGACTTATCAAACCATCGAATTGGCAGGTTTGCAACCTAACAAGGAAGTGGATATCGACCTCCCAACCGCATCATGGACTGATGCCGACAATATGGGCAATTACCCCATCACTTTGAACTCTATCCAGTTCAATATGAAGACGTCGAAGACCGGTCAGCGATATCACATCGTGTTTAAGAATTTCGGCACCGTGTATAACGCTGTGAAGGAAGCTGGCGCAACTGGCGACATCAACGGCGACGGCGCTATCAACTCCAGCGACGTGACCGCCCTCATCAACAAAATCCTCAGCCTCGCTGAATACACCGACGCAGCTTGCGACATCAACGGTGATGGCGTGGTGAATGTGAGCGATGTGACCGCACTGATTGATATAATTTTAAAATCGTAAAACGATGAAAAAGATTGCATTAATGGCATTGGGGTGTGTGGCAGCGATGGCTGCCTACGCCTCCACCCAATATAATGTGCGTGGCACGGAGTATCAAGCCGATACGCTTTTCCATGCCATGCTTGGTCCTGGTACCTCGCAGACCTCCCTGCTAATGCGTTCGGCAGAGGGTAGGCAGATGTATGTGTACTACGCGAAAATCGACCTGACCAACCCCTATATCTCGTTCAGCACGGTGATGGGGCAGGACAGCTTTGCCGGTACCGAAACGGTGCGTAGTATGTCGGAACGCAAATCCCGTCCGGGCGCGCGCTATTTCTTGGGCGTGAATGGCGACTTCTACTACACCTCAGGCACCACCCGTCGCGGCGATTCGAGGGCGGGTATTCCCATTGGTCCATGTGTGGTTGACGGTGAAATTTATAAGGCAAACACCAACACCGATTTCACCCAGTTTGTGCTCGATGCCAACAAACAGAACCCTATTATCGGTTGCACCAAATTCTCTGGTTTGGCAACCAACGCTTCGGGTAAAACTTGCGGTGTGGATGGCGTGAACCTGGTGAGCCCAAGCGGTGGTAATCGCTTGATTATCTACAACAAGCACTTCTTTCCATATACCGACACCCCAGCAGGTGCTGCCGAGATAGCCATGAAGTTGGCCGATGGCGAATCGTTTGTGTTTGGCAAGCCATTCAAGATGGTGGCTACAGCCGCACCTTCCACCGCTGGCGATATGGATATTCCTGCCGATGGCTTTGTGATTTACGGACTCGGCGCAAGTGCCGACTTCGTGAAATCGCTGAAAGAGGGCGACGAAATCACTGTGGAATTTCATGCCCACATCGACGGTAAGGAAGTGTTCCCTCACACTATGATGTCGAGTTGGCCCAACAGCCTCCACAATGGCGAGGTGACCGATACCGAATATCTGCTTGAAGAGTTTGGCTCAAATCAGCCTGTCACCGCCGTGGCTATCGCTGATGAGGGCAAAACCATCATGTTCCTCACCATCGATGGCCGTTCGCCTATCTCAAGCGGCGCACGCACCACCGAGATTGCCGATTTGCTACGCCTTTTGGGCGCTACCGATGCTGTGAATATGGATAGCGGTGGTTCGTCCACTTTCTATTCAAGTTCGCTCGGTGTGCGCAATGTGCCAAGCGACGGATCCGAACGCCCCGACGGTAACGGCATCTTCGCCGTTTACACAGCCCCCGACGATAGCACCATCGCAAGCATCGCCTTTGTGGATTGGGTGGCAAAAGTGCCAAAATACGGTATCTATCGCCCAAAATTCTACGGCTACAACAAATATGGCTTGCTCATCGACACCGACTTGCACGGCGTTACGCTCACTTGCCCCGAATCGGTGGGCCATGTGCAGCAGGATAGCCTGTTTTTTGGCGACGGGGCTGGCGACGGCTTGATTACCGCCCACTATGGCGATATGACCGCCACCGTGCCTGTGCAGATTTTCGGCAACAGCGATGGCATTAAGTTCAAGAACGACTCCATCATCACCGACGGCTTCAAGGATTATGCGGTGGAAGTGACCAACACCGTGGGCGACATCACCATGCCTATCCACTCGTCGGTGCTCTCGTGGACGAGCAGCGATGAATCGGTGGTGGCGATTGATGCCGAAACTGGTAAGTTGCGTGGTGTGAACGATGGTGAGGCGTATGTGTATGGCACCGTTGGCGACATCACCGACACATTGAAAGTGGTGGTGGAGCGTCCAACTGCCCACGTTATGCCTATCGACCCGAATATGGATTTGGCAACTTGGAAAATCAGTCAAACCGGTGGAAAAAATGCTGTGAGCGAAGCGCATGGCAACGGCTTTACCTACACCTATACTGGTGCTTCGGGGCGCAGTCCAAAGATTGTGCTCACCAAGAACATTCGCCTGTGGAGTTTGCCTGATGCTATCCGTGTTCGCTTCAATCCCGGCGAGGCTTCTGTGAAGAATGTGGTGCTCAGTCTGCGCCCCAATGGTCAGAAGGTGATGTATCAAACCCTCACCCCCGACACCCTGATTGCTGGCAAGATGATAGAACTTGAATTGCCTACCGCTTCATGGATAGATGCTGCCGATATGCAGAATTTCCCCATCATGCTCAACAATATCCAGTTGAATATGGGCACTTCAAAAACCGGTCAGAAATACACCATCGACTTCGATGGCTTCGAGACTGTGTATAATGCAATCCCCGAAGACAAGAAGGGCGACATCAATGGTGATGGCGTGGTGAATGTGAGCGATGTGACTGCGCTGATTAACAAAATCCTCACTCTCGCCGACTATCCCGACGCAGTTTGCGACATCAACGGCGACGGTGAAGTGAACGTAAGCGATGTGACCGCCCTCATCAACATGATCCTGAAATAAATCCCCGCAATTTCCCCAAATACCAGCCCTGCCACCCACAAATGGCAGGGCTTTTTTTACACACCATCGACTTTGGTAGAGGAATGTGACAGAACGCCATAGCGTAGGGATTTGTAAATTTGACACCCTCGCTGATAGTGGTGGTATTATGTAACATTTTTGTAAAATTTTGGATAGGGGAGGATAGAAAATTCGTTGAAAATTTGCCTATTTTTTTGAAAATGGGTAATTTTATACTTTATATTCAGACTTAACTAATAAAACGCTATTTTAACAATGAGAAGAACTATTGCATCATTTCTTCTTTCCGCTGTGGCTGCAATCACTGCCGTGGCAGGAAATGTGTGGTCGATTCAAGGAACGGAATACACCGTAGATACGCTGTTCCACAACCAAATCGGCCCAGGTACAACCCAAACCTCACTGTGGTTCCGTAACGCGACCACATTAGACGCCCTTCGCGTGTTCTATACCACGATGGACATGACCAACCCTTATCTCTCGCTGCGCGGTGTGTGCGCAACCGATAAGCTCGCTGGCAATGAGAAAATTTCAGGCATGGCTGAACGCAAGTCGAAACCAGGCGCGCGCTACATGGTGGGCGTGAATGGCGACTTCTTCTACACCAGAGGCACCACCAGCCGTGGTGTTTCGACTGTGGGTACCCCTTATGGTTCCACTATCGTTGACGGTGTGATTTACCGTGCGCGCAACAATGCCAGAGAATATAAAAACTTTGTAGTAGCTACCGATGGCAGTCTGTATGCAGATCCATTCTTCTTCAGTGGCTCGATTGTGGCTGCCTGTTCCACCATAGTATCCGGCATATCAGACATCTCCTCCGTCATTCCGGAAGTCATCTGGTCTTTTGCCTCTTCCGGCATCATTTTCAAAATCTCGAAGATATCTGCATCCCCCGACACCGCTCCTCTTGGCATTGCCTGCAAAAGTCCCTCTTTTATCTGCCTGCTCTGCTCACTGTCGGAGGAAAGACTCTCCAC
>OJNV01000908.1_pt1 | contig 15997 bp, 11 predicted proteins | sample 1597961 | NCBI WGS metagenome assembly OJNV01 (sample SAMN01915220, study PRJEB22387) | human gut metagenome | isolation source: stool | host: Homo sapiens | place: USA
GGTCGACCAAACTTTTATAATTGCTTGATAAAGCAATCAGCTAAACCATAATTTACCCAAGCTTTAATAAATAAACACGAATTACAACGCAAAAGCGGCACTCAAACGAGTGCCGCAATGCAATAAAAATTATTTATTATTTAAGGAAAGATGATGTGCCACCGATCTGACCGTCAATGCCTGTAAAGCCGTTTGCACAACATACATAAACTCTCATATTTGCCTTACCGATATCTGAAACAGTAAGTGTTCCGTTTGTTACATTCTGAACATCACCTGTAACAGCGTCAACATATCTGCCGTTAGGAATATTCTTAAATGTAGCACCACTTGAAACTGTTACAAGTGCAAGGCTGTCAATACCGTCTTCTGCACTTGTATAACGGCGGATATAAGACATATCGCCACCTGTTACATAAGATTCAGAAGCTGTGTACTGACCTTTCTGAAGAGCAGGGATAGCTCTTCTGATAGCATTAAGCTTTGAAAGATGAACGCTAAGCGGGCTTGCAAGTGTTTCAGCAACTGTACCAGAAGCTGTGTACTCGCTAAAGTCTGTAGCTGTTACATTACCCTCAAGATAATCGCCGTAGTAAGCACGACCTGTTGTTGAAAGAGGAGCGTTAGGACCAACATCAATAACTGCGCCCTTCTGGAACTCAACCTCTGAACCATAGTAAACGCATGGAATACCACGGAATGTAAACATAAGGTCAAGGTTCTCAGCCCAAGTCTGTGTACCGCCAGCAAAACGGCTCTTTTCATCAGGCTGTTCAGGAGCATAGTCATGAGAATCAACATACATTACATTGTATGTTGCATCATTATAATACTGGTCTGTGCTCTTAGCAAAGTTATAAGCACTGCTTGCGTTACCAAACATTCTGTGCATCTGGAAGTCAATACCCTCCATACCCGATGCCATAGATCTGTCAGGTGTGTGGTATGTAATACCGTTTAAGAAAGCATTGTCTGAAGTAGGTTGATCTGTAGGATCATCTTCTGCGAGATAATGATCAAATACAACATTCATATTGTTGTTGATATCTTCAGCAGAAGTGCCGTAACTCCATAAATCAGCCCACTTATTGTTTGACTCTTTCCAAGTGTAGTAAGGTGTAGATTCCTCTGCGTGGCCACGATACCAAATCTGTGTGTAACGAGTACAGATTTCGCCAAACATAAGGAAGTTGTTGTTACCCGATGCCTTTGCAGCAGCATAAAGCTGGTCATTGTACATAAGGTTAAGTGCAAGTCTTGGAATATGTCTTACTGTATCAACACGGAAACCGTCAACGCCCATATTGATATAGTTTGAGTATACATCTACGATGTGTTCTGCTACTGCCGGATTTTCTGTGTTGAGGTCAACACAGTCACCTGCGATTTGAGCAAATTTACAGGTCCAGTCGTCCCAGTTAAGGCTCTGGAAATAACCTGTATGATAATAGTTGTTTGCATTAAATGTGTCAGAATTTGAAATCTTTGCAGAATCATAATCTTTTGCGTCCGGCAAGCTGCCTGTTGAGTTACCTACATCCGAAGAGTATGTTGTATTCTTCATAAGGTTAAGTCTTTGAGAATACTGAATTCCAGGCTTCTGTGCCCAGTATTCCTCTGGTGAATTAAGTCCGTATGTGTCAAGAAGTAAGTCTGTAGGAATCATTGACTCTTCAAGATTTGAAAGGTCTTTTGTTGTATCTTTTTCAAAAAGATTGCAGAAATAAGCCTCACCGAAGTTACCGGTATGCTGGAAAACTACATCCTGAACAATCTTCATACCTTTTGCGTGAACCTCATCAATAAGATCCTGGTATGTAAAATCATCACTCTCATAACGTACATCAACGGTTGAGAAGTCCATAGCATGATAACCGTGATAATCATAGCCCGAACCGTTTGTAACTACAGGAGTAATCCAGATAGCTGTAAAGCCAAGTGCCTTTATATAGTCAAGCTTGTCTGCAAGACCTCTGAAGTCACCACGCCATGCAGGGTCTGAATCAGGGTTATTTGCCTGTGTGTCATCCCAGCAATGAACATTATTGCCTGTATCTCCGTCATAGAAACGGGTTGTCATAACAAAGTAGATAGACTCTTCACGCATATCCACTGAATCAACAGGGTCAATTTCATCAGGATTGTACTTTGTCCATCTCTTGTTTTTGTACCACCACTCACCGGTAGTTCTTCTTAATTCAGGTGAATACTGTTTGCCGTCTTTATCTGTAAAAATCATATTTACAGCCGTAACATCGTTGATTACATAAGTAAACCAACCGTTTGAAGAGGCAGTCATTTTTTCACCCGGATATGAATCTGACATTGCGCTGTTTGTTGGAAGTGAATTCCAAAGGTAAACATATGGCTGTGCAAGTTCACTGTTCTGATAATGTATAGTAATGCCTGTTTCAGCTGACGCCGCACCAACCTCTTCAGTTGTAGCGTCAGCGTCAGCAGCGTTTACAGATACTATGCCTGCTGTAATAACAAGCATTACAGAAAGTACTAATGCACACCATTTTTTAATCTTTGTCATAATAGTACCTCAATTTATTTTAGTTAATCGTCGTATGTTTTAAAAATTACTTTTCTGCAACCATCTTCTGAAGCATTGTAGCGTCTATAACATCAAGAACACCGTTACCGTCAACATCACATGTCTTGAAATCATATTTCATGCCGCTGTATTCAGCAATGATCATCTGGAGATATGTAGCATCGTTTACATCAACTTTGCCGTCACCGTCGCAGTCGCCAAGCATAAACGGAGTTGTTGTAGGCTGTACTGAAGTTGTAGGCTGTGTTGTTGGTTTTGGTGTGGTTGGTTTTGGTGATGTTGTAGGAATAACAGATGTAGTCGGCTGTGTTGTAGTCGGTACATTTGAATCAGCTGTATAAGTATAAGTCTTTGAAACCTTTGAGTTGTCAGAACCTTCAACATATACTTCAACTGTGTATGTTCCCTTTACTGTTGGTACAAATGAGTATGAATCGTTAAGTGTGTAATAAGGAATATTCTTATTACCGTTTGGATCTGTAACTACATACTTATAGAAAAGAAGGTTTGTACCTGTATTACCGCCGCCTGCAAGAACTTTAACTGTAGCTTTTGTGTTGAGCTTGATAAAGTTAAGATTAAGAGGTGTTACATTTTTAATAACAGGCTTAACGAGTGTTGAGTCATCTGCAACAGTAAGTGTGAGTGAACGCTCGTTTGTGTTGCCCTTTGTATCAGAATACTCAAACTTGATTGTATATTCACCAACTGCTGATGGTGTCCATACATACGAGTTTGCCGAGCTCATAGGAGATACTACCTTGCCGTTTACAGAAATCTGATAGCTGATAGTAGCATTTACAAGGCTATTTGCTGTTGTTGAAAGTGTAACAGCTGTACCTGTATAAATTGTACTCGATGGGTCTGCTTTATAAGAAGTTACCTGAATATCACTTGTATCATATACAGACCAAGTATTTGTCTTGTTGTTGTAAAGGTCGCCTGAACCTACTGTAAGGTCATTTGACTTATTGCTGCCTGAACTGAAGATAACATTCTTATAAGCCTTATTAGGAGTATAAGACCATACATTATCGCCGATTTCAGTCATTGGTTTGCCCGGCCATGCAGCGTTGTTCTCTGTGCTGCTGTTCCACATATAGCAATATACATTTGACCAACCTGCATCATTCTGGCAGTAAATTGGTTTTACATTGCCCGAAGAAGTTGCCGGCTGTGTAGCCTGTGTCGGCTTAGTTGATGATGTTGCCTGTGTTGGGTTAGTTACATCAGAGTAAGCTGACCACTTGCGTGTGCTGAGGTCATAAATCTGACCGTTGCCTGCATAAGTAAGGTCTGTTGTCTGATTGCCGCTGCCGTTGTTGAAAATAACATTCTTAAAATCACCCGAAAGTGTGTAAGCATAAACGTCATCTTCAACCTTAGTCATAGCCTCACCAGGCCATGCTGCGTTGTTGCCTGCACCATCTGTCCACATATAGCAGTACAGATTGGCCCAGCCGTTGTTTGCACGAACGTATACAGTATCGCCTGTTGCTGCTGATACTGCCATACTGCCTGCACAAACTGCAGATACTGCAAGCATAATACAAAGTATTAAGCTGAGTACCCTGTGCTTTGTTGTTACCATAAGAATTTCCTCCAAATTTTTTTTTATGGTTTTTGTGGATAATATAATCCCACGTTCTGACAATTATATTATACAACAATGTTTGCTAATATTTTTTTCTTTTTGAGAATTATTTTGATTTTCTTACAGCCAAATTTATTAGTCTATATTTGTATATATTCAACAAAAAGGTGAGAAAAAGCATTTATTAATATCAATATGCACAAATACAAGATGTTGTTTTTGTGACTATCTATAATACTATCTGTTCTTAATTTTATCCCAATAGTTCTTATATGCCTGTTCGTTTTTGTTGTCACCGTATTCGTAATAAACTCTGTCACGGATAATGTCCGGCAAATATTGCTGATTTACATAATGGTTTGGATAATCGTGCGGATAGTTATAAAACTGTCCTTTGTTATTATTATCTTCCCCATCATAGTGCATATTTTGAAGCTGTCTTGGTACAGGACCGTAATTGCCTGCTTTTAAATCCTGTGCTGCACGATTAATCCCCATATATGCGGAATTGGATTTCGGCGCATTGCATACCATTATAACTGCGTCTGCAAGCGGTATTCTCGCCTCCGGCAAGCCGACAGCCTGTGCAATATCCACACATGATTTTACAATAGGAATAAGCTGTGGATACGCAAGTCCTACATCTTCGCAGGCACACACCATAAGTCTTCTGCACGCACTCGGCAAATCCCCTGCCTCAAGCAGCCTTGCAAGATAATGCAAAGCCGCATTACTGTCACTGCCACGCATACTTTTTTGATATGCGGAAATTATATCGTAATGCTCGTCACCGTCCTTGTCATAACGCACGGCGCTTTTTTGTACAAGTTCCGCAACACTTTCTTCGCTGACTTTTTTTACTCCGTCAACTTCGTCAGCCACAAGAATAGCAAGTTCAACCGCATTCATAGCTTTTCTTACATCACCGCCGCAGCCATGAGCGATTTTTTTACGACAACTTTCGGGGAAATCCACCTCTACCTCCTGTTCCTCGGAAATAATTTCCGCCGCTCTCTGCACAGCTATTTCTATTTCTTCGGGCGGTACCGGTTTAAATTCAAAAACAGTCGAACGGCTTAAAATAGCATTATATACATAAAAATACGGATTTTCGGTAGTTGATGCAATAAGCGTAATCGAACCGTTTTCTATATATTCAAGCAAAACCTGTTGCTGCTTTTTATTAAAATACTGAATTTCGTCAAGATACAGTAAAATGCCGTTCATTCCCGAAAAAGTGTTCAACTCCGAAACTACCTCTTTTATGTCGGATGTTGATGCGGTCGTGCCGTTGAGTTTTTTCAGAGTTCTGTTCGTTCTTTTAGCTATATATGTAGCAAGAGTTGTTTTTCCAACTCCTGACGGACCGTAAAAAATCAGATTCGGAATTTCTCCGCTTTCAATTATTTTTCGCAGTGGCTTATTCGCTCCGAGCAAATGCTTTTGCCCAACAATATCATCAAGAGATTGCGGTCTTATTCTGTCTGCAAGAGGAGTATTCATATAATCAGCCTCATTTCAAATTTAGTATATATTTCATAGTACATTTGTTCGTAGAATTTGTCAAGATTTTTAGCAAAAAAATCCGTTCCGCCTTAAATTTGACGGAACGGAAAATAAACCGAATTTTATTATTCGTAAAGCGGATACTTTTTGCAGATTTCTTCAACGCCTGCTCTTACCTTGTCGGCACTGTTTTCAAAATCATTGAGAACAAGTGTAATATACTCGGCAATCTTGTCCATATCCTCTTCGTTAAGACCTCTTGTTGTAACAGCGGCAGTACCTATACGAACACCGCTTGTTACGAACGGAGAAAGCGGTTCACCCGGAATAGTGTTTTTATTTACTGTAATATAGCACTCATCAAGACGAGCCTCAAGCTCTTTACCTGTAACACCTGTATCACGAAGATCCATAAGTAGTACATGGTTGTCTGTACCGCCTGAAACGAGCTTGTTGCCTCTCTTGAGAAGTCCCTCCGCAAGGGCCTTACAGTTAGAAACAATCTTTGCACCGTACTCTTTAAATTCAGGCTTTAATGCCTCACCAAAGCAAACTGCCTTAGCCGCAATTGTGTGCATAAGAGGACCGCCCTGTGTACCAGGGAAAATTGCCTTGTCAATCTGCTTAGCAAACTCTTCACGGCAAAGGATAAGACCGCCTCTCGGACCACGGAGTGTTTTATGAGTTGTGGATGTAACAAATTCACAGTACGGAACAGGGTTTGGATGAACGCCTGCCGCAACAAGGCCTGCGATGTGAGCCATATCTACCATAAGATATGCGCCTACTTCATCGGCAATTTCACGGAGTTTTGCAAAATCAATAATTCTTGGATATGCAGACGCACCGGCTACAATAAGTTTTGGCTTACATTCCTTGGCAATCTCAAGAACCTTATCATAGTCAATTCTGTGTGTTACGCTGTCAACACCGTAAGGAACAAAGTTAAAATACTTACCTGAAATGTTTACAGGTGAACCGTGTGTAAGATGACCGCCCTCGTTAAGGTTCATACCCATAACTGTATCGCCCGGGTTGAGCATAGCAAAGTAAACTGCTGTGTTAGCCTGTGCACCAGAATGTGGCTGAACATTTGCGTGTTCTGCGCCGAAAAGTTCGCAAGCTCTCTTGCGTGCGATTTCCTCAACAACATCAACGCACTGGCAACCGCCGTAGTAACGCTTTCCCGGATAACCTTCTGCGTACTTATTTGTAAGCAAGCTGCCCATTGCTGCCATTACAGCAGGAGAAACGATATTTTCGCTTGCAATAAGCTCAAGATTTCTTCTCTGTCTTTTAAGTTCCGCAGTCATTGCCTCGCCAACAGCAGGATCATAGCTGTTGAGATAGTCAAGAGCTGCAATATTTGTTTTTTCACTCATAATTATTCTCCTTAATCTAAAAATATATAAGTTTAAGCATCATAAACAGATGATAAAGCCTTATTTTTCAGTGCGTACAAATCATTGAGAGTACACACTTTTCCTGATTGATTTCTGAGTTCTGCCGCACCACGCATACCTTTAAAGTATCCTGCAATCAGTTTTCGTGCTTGCAGCATAGCCATATGCTCGCCTTTGTATTCAACCATTTTTTCAATATGTCGGCACATTACATTGAGTTTTTCTTCAAGAGTAGGTGCTTTTATAATACAGTCGGGATTCTCAAGATAAGCATTTATTTCCGAAAAAATCCACGGATTTCCCAAAGAGGCTCGTCCAACCATAACAAGCTGACAGCCTGTGTAATCCATAACTTCCTTTGCTATTTTTGCAGAGGTTATGTCGCCGTTTGCAATTACGGGGATTGACACCGCATTATTAACCTCTTTTATAATATCATAATCGACAGGAGGTTTATAATACTGTTCTCTTGTTCTTCCGTGAATTGTAATTGCCGCTGCGCCTGCCTGTTCACAGATTTTTGCAACTTCAACCGCATTTACGGCAGAATTGTTCCAGCCTTTACGAATTTTGACCGTAACAGGTACATCAACGGCACTTGTAACTGCCTTTACAATTTCACCGCAAAGCAGTGGATTTTTCATCAAAGCACTGCCGCTGCCGTTTGAACTGATTTTAGGTGCGGGACAACCCATATTTATATCAATAATATCGGGCTTGTTTTCCATAGAATGAACAGCCGCATCAGCCATACATTTAGGGTCATCTCCGAAAATCTGAATACCGCAGGGGCGTTCATAGTCGGAAATTTCCATAAGCTCCTCACTTTTCTTACTGTTGAAAGAAAGCGCCTTTGAACTGACCATTTCACTTACGCAATAGGCGGCGCCAAATTCCACGCAAAGCTCACGGTATGCCCTGTCTGTAACGCCTGCCATAGGAGCGAGTACGGCACGGGACTTAAATTCTACATTTCCAATTTTAATTTTTTCCATATTACTCTCCTTATGAAGAATAAATATCTCTCTGCTCTCTTCTGCGTTCAAGCACATAAGATATTTTTGTACTGAGCAATACGAAAATCAAAACAATTATACCTACAATTACGCAAACCCAATATACAACACCTGCGGCATCATTGGTTTCGTAACGCTTTGTACTTACTTTTGAAGTTGAAAGCTGTGTAGGCGACACCGTTTCATTGACTACATTATTATTAAAATCATATTCTGTTGTTTCTTCGTAGTACGGCTCTGTAGGTTCTTCTGTATATACAGGTTCCGTATATTCTTCTGTAACTTCTTCGGTATAATATTCAGTCGGTTGCTCTGTATATTCAGGTTCGGTTTCGGGATAAGTTTCGGGTTCGGTATACGGCTCTGTATATTCAGGGTCTGTATATACCTCTGTTTCAACTATATCTCCGTCATCAATTCCGTCACCGTCAATGTCTACAGCATAGGCACTGATTGCAACAACAAACATAAACAATACCGCAAACAGCACACAGACAGCAGATTTTGAAATTCTGTATTTTTTCATTACATTACTCCTTGCGGATACATATATTAAAATTATACCAAAAGTCGCAATATATTGCAAGCTATTTTTACATTTAATTATAACCCGTGTTTAAGCACCTCATAAAGCACATTTCCGAGCAATTCTCCGCTATATTCCGCCTCTTCTATTGTATTTGCGTCTGTTCCTATTTCTATAAGCAAAGAACCGTCGCAAATATACTCGTTGTACGCAAAATATCCGAAATTCAGCGGTCTTGTCATACCCGGATACATTTCTTCCGCTTTATTTTGAATTTTAAGCGCAAAATTAAGATTATTCTCCCAGCTTAAAAAATTCATCTCGCCGTCGGTATCGCAACCCGAAAGAATCATTATCTGTGCTCCCTGCTTACCGTCATATGTAAAAACAGGTTTTACCTTTTGAGTTTCAGTACCGATTGCGTCACGGTGAATATCAATTATTACCTTAATATCCGTGTTGGTTTCCATAATACTTTCAACGGTCTGCGCACTTCTGTCATAAGAACCGCTGTATGTTGAGTCGTGCACCGTGGTATCGTGCATAGTTTTTATTCCTCGCTTATTAAGCACATCGGTAATAGCATCTCCCACAGCCGTTACATTATAATCATTATTCTGCGTGCGTGAATAATAGCTTTCGTAAAAATAATCAACATCTTCGTCCATATAGCTTTCACTTGTGTGCGTATGATAAATAAGCACCTGTGCCGTTGCGTTTGAATCGACATCAAAAGGCAGTTCACTGTTTAAAGCGGAATCAAAATCGTAATCAAGTCCCGTATTGTTTTTCACATAAGCGGTACCGCATTTTACACCGTTCGCACCAATCTGTTCGGCAAGAATATCGTAAACCGCCTCTCCGTCATGGTTTCCGAAAGAATCATAATATCCGCTTTTGTCTTTTTCTCCGTTTAGATTTCTTGTAATCGTAACAGGTTTCGTAATCGGCTGTGTTTCCTCCTGTTTCTTTTGTGTGGTATCGGTATTGGCAAGGGTTGTAGTTTCAGTATCGGATAATTTATATGTACCGTCGGACAGAGTAAGCGCCGCAACCGCAAGCGCCGCAGGTTTGTCACTTGCAAAGCACTCCGGCATTCTCCGACAAACGCAGAAAACGGCAGTCGATACAAGGATAATCGACGCCGTTATTTTTAATGCTCCTAACTTTTTCACAAAATCACCGCCTCATAAAAATATATGCCGATGATTTTAATGTATGACCGAATTCCTACATAAGCGAAACAAGCTCGGAAATATTAAATTCATTTTGAAGTGCGCCGTTAAGCGCAAATGAAATCAGTCTTGAGGCTCTCTCGGTAAGCAAATCTATTTCCCTCGGTATTACTACCATCTGCCTGTCCTGCGGTGTGATTTTCTGCCTTGCCCTGTGCGGGTCATTGACGCTTAAAAGGTCAGATGCAAATGTGGCTACATCTACAACCGTGGGCACTCCTATTGCTATTACGGGTACTCCTATAGTTTCTTTATTAATCTTTGTACGGTGATTTCCAACGCCCGCCCCGGGTGAAATTCCTGTATCGCTTATTTGCAAAGTACAGCCGAGTCTTTCAAGTCTGCGTGATGCAAGTGCATCTATTACAACAACTGCATTCGGTTTTATTCTTTTTACAATACTCAATATATATTCGCCTGTTTCAATACCCGTCTGCCCTGTTACTCCCGTTGCCATAACCGCAACCGGTCTTAAGCGGTCAAGACCGGTACTTCTTGCAATCTCACCCGAAATATGCCTTGTAGCAAGCACTCTGGAGCTTGTTTTCGGACCGAGAGAATCGGGAGTGATTTCAGGATTTCCGAGTCCTACTACAAGTACAAGGCCGTTGACCGGCAAAAGCCTGCGAATTTCCTTTCCTATAGTAATAAGTCTTTCGTCGGTTTCGGTAAAATTATCGGTAAGTGACGGAAGTTCTACTGTTATATAAGTACCCTCTTCTTTTCCGAGCTGCTGCCTGGCTTTTCTTGTTTTTACTTCAAGTCTTGAAATATCAAGTCCGTTTTCACTGTACTGAACAAAATCCACACCTCCGACATCTTCTCCCGCTATTTCACGAGCTTCTACCGCAAGGTCAGTTCTAAGTTTCATAAAGTCGCCCCTTTTATCTGTAAATATTGCTATTATCTTGTGTATAAACAGCGTTTATATTCTTTACAAGAAAGAAAATTTTTGATATAATAAAATTTGATATATATAAACAAAAAGGTGTGAATGTAAAATGATAAAATCACCTGTTATTAAGGCGATAACGGCAACAGTATCTGCACTTATGATATTTTCTGCTGTAAGCGTATCGGCTAATGCCGCAAGCATTGATAACAATTCAAAAACATTAAGTAAATTTCAAATTAAAACTTCAGACAATACAAAAAATGATATTCCGTCTGCATACAGTTCAGTGGAGCTTGGCATTGTAAATTCTCCGAAAAGCCAAAAATACAACGATTGCTGGATATATTCCTCGCTCTCTGTGCTTGAAACAAAACTTTTAAAAAAAGATTTTACGGCTAATAATTTTTCTGCCGAGCATATGAACCTATGGGCAACTACAAAAAGCAACGGTAAAGGCTGGCAGCGCAATGTCACTTCCGACGGCTATGCATTTACCGCACTCGGATATTTAAGTTCCTGGCAAGGCGGAATCGAACAAAGCGACTACGACACTCTTGCAGAAAAATATACTCCCGACAAAGACCTTTCCGCTTTTGTAAATTACGGGGTGACCGCTATAAAATACCTCGACGATTGTAAACAAGAAGAAATTAAACAAGAGATTATGGATAACGGTTCAATCTATGCGGCATATTCTCACAGTCCTTATTACGAAAATAATGACAGAACAGCGTATTTCTGTCCGCAAGGTTCTCAAAAATTCACAGGTCATGCAATAGCTATTGTCGGATGGGATGATAATTATTCAAAAGAAAATTTCAAAGCAATAAACGGTGTTTTACCCGAAAATGACGGAGCATGGCTTGTAAAAAACAGTTGGGGCGATTACAACACTTTAAACGGTTACTTTTGGCTTTCATACGAAGATTCTTATTTGTTTAGCAGTACCTTTAAATACAATTTTGCTGTTGAAGATGTCACAGAAATCACCGATGATGTTAAACTTATGCAAAATGAAATTTACGGTGCAACATATGAATTTAACTACATAAATGATGACAGCGTCACATATCTTAATCTTTTTAATTTTTCCGAGGGTTACAACAAACTTGATTCGGTAATGTTTGAAACCACCGCAAAAAATTCCGACTATGAAATCTACTATGTACCTGCCGAAAATAAAATTCCTGTGTCAGATGAAACCAAATGGACTAAATTAAACAGCGGAAAAGTTCCGTACAGCGGATATTTAAATATTGATACAAACGATTTTGACTTACCTGTAACTTACGGTGCAATCGCCGTTAAAATTAAAAAAAATAATGAAAGCGAAAAAAATACTATAGGCGTCGGTGAATGGCTTAACAAATCAAACGGCCAGTTTGCATTTATAAACGAAAGCCAAAAAGGCGAAAGTTTTATTTATCAAAACGGAACTATGACAGACCTTCTCGATTGGTACAAAATGGAGCGTGACGATAATCTTGGCGGCACATTCGTTATAAAAGCTGTTACAAATAAAACCGAACTTGCAGTCACACTGCTCGGCGACATTGACTTAAACAACAAAATTGACATTAAAGATGCAACCGATTTGCAGATAGCTATTTCAGGCGGTTCAAAACTTTCGGCCGTTCAAAATTTAAATGCCGATACTGAAGAAAACGGCGAAATTAATGTAAACGATGTTACACAGTTACAATTTATGATTGCAAATAATAACTGAATACAGATGCAAACAGAATTTTTGGGCAACTGCCTCTTTACCTGCAAATCGACAAATCACAAACATTCAACTTTAGACTAAAAGGAAAACACAACTGCTCATCGGAACAGTTGTGTTTTTCATTTTATCTCATTTGAGGACCGCCCCGCATATCTCCGCCCGGGCCGCCCATTTCGTTTCCGTTCATATCGCCGTTGCCCATATTTCTGCCGCCCATACTTCCGTGACCACCCATACCGCCTGAACCGTATATGATAGAAGTCATTTCAACTTCTGTTGTACTGTCGCCTGTCGTTACAGTATATGTCTGACCTGTTGTAATACCCGGGCAACTGATAACCACACAAGCGTATGTCTTGGTAGGTGTGAACGATACAAGAACATCGCCGTCACTGTTTTTGACTGTGATTTCACCGCTCGAATTTGTATTTACAAGCATTGAACCTTGAGTTGAATTTTCTCCAAAGTTCTGTGCCATTTGAGATGAACCTGTGGCAATGAATATGCCACCTGTTATGGTTGCTTCTCCGTCATAATCAACCGCTCCGTTATCTCCGCTTGTCGGGCCAAAGACATAGGTTTCCCCGCCTGTAACGGTAAGCGAACCGTTTGAATCAACTCCGTCACCGTCAGCGTCAATTGTTATTTTGCCGCCCGATATTGTAATGGAAGCATCTGATGAACCGAAATTGTCACGGTCAAATCCGCCACCGAATCCGCTTTCGTCTTTTCCGCCTGCGGCATTAAATCCGTCATTGCTCGATTTCAGATTAATTGTACCGCCTGAAATTTCAACTTCCGTTCCCTCTATTCCCTCATAGCTTTCGGTAATATTAATTGTTCCTCCGCTGATGCTTGTTTTGCTGTCGGCGTGGATACCGTCATCACCTGTTGAAATTGTAAAAGTACCTCCTGATACGGTTACATTTGAATTTGAATGTAAACCGTCATCTTCGCAAGTAAGATTAAAAGTACCTCCGCTGATTGTAATATCTCCTCCTGCTTTTATTCCTTTTGCACTTGCAGAATCTGTTGAACTTGAAGATGATGAATCTCTGTTTGAAGTAATATTAAATGTGCCGTTTTCAATTTGAGCCGTCGTACCGGCATCAATGCCGTCACCTTTGCAATTAACGGTAAATTTACCGTCTGCTATATACACAAATCCTTTTGAAGTATCGTCTGTATTTTCTGCGTGCAAACCGTCTTTACCCGAAGTTAAAGTATAAGTACCGCTTGCAATTCTGATACTGTTTTTACCGCTTAATGCATGGCTTGCGGCTGTAATATTGTATTCTCCGCTTGTAAGTTTTAAATCATCTTTAGAAACAATGCCGTGACCTTTTTCGGAAGTTACAGTCAATTTTCCCTCTCCGTTAAAGGTAATATCATCTTTTGCAAATACCGCCGCATCTACATTGTTGTCATCTGTCTGAACATAGTCACCTGTTGACGCAAGTGTATTTTCTGTGTCTTTTGCAGTTGTTACAAATACCTTATCTGCCTGTTTTACATATAAAGCGGCACTTGATTTACAGGTTACAGAGGCGTTTTTAAGTACAATCTGCACTTTTGTTTTATTGTCGGCATCTACAATAATCTGACCGTCGGATGTTGTACCCGTAACTATATATGTGCCCTCACTTTTAATAGTAACCTTACTTCCGCTGACAAAAACGCTGTCAGAGCTTGCGGTTGCACCTGATGATGAAAAAGCAACCATTACCGCCGAACTTTCATCATAGCCTACCTCTTTGTCACGGTCGGTGAACATATCGCTGTCAAGAGATTCATCCGAAGCGATTGAAGCAGTAGAAACACTGTCTTTTGTAACAGTTGAAGAATTTGTCGAGGATGTTTTTTCATCTGTATTTGCGCAGCCTGTTACACTTACGGATATAATAAGTGCCGCAAGCAATGCTGCAAATTTCCCTTTGCTTTTTAAATTAAAGCTCATTATTAGTTATCTCCTGCCTTGCCATACTGATTTCAAGATTGCCGTTTCTGCATCTCAAATCATCAATAAAATCTTTTTCATCGTTCGGGTTTTTGAGAGTTACATTATATATAAGTTTGAACAAGCTGCCCATATTAGCGGTTCTTACCGATACCGTTTCATATTTTACGGTATATTTTTCAAAAAGGTCGTCAAAAGCACCTGTATAATTTAAATCCTCGGGGATTGTGATTTTTAATATTCTGTCCTGCTCAAGTCTTTTGTCTGCACCGATATTTACTTTATTGAGGATAAACATTGCAATTCCTAAAATTAATGAGAACAGCACTGCGTATCCGAGATAACCCATTCCGCAAATCAAACCTGCACCCATTGCAAGGAAGATTGTGCCGATTTCTTTAGCGGTGCCTGGCACGGAACGAAATCTTACAAGACTGAAAGCACCTGCCACAGCAACGCCTGCACCGACATTACCGTTTACCATCATAATTACCACACAAACTACTGCAGGTAAAAGTGCAAGAGTAACAACAAAGCTCTTTGTGTATTTGGTTTTGTATGAATAGACCGCCGCAAGAAAAATGCCGATTACAAGAGCAACTGCTATGCCAAGCAGAAATTGCGGCACTGCGATTGTTTGGGTTGTTGAACTGAAAATTTCTGAAAATAATGTATTAAGCATATTTTTTACCTCCGTTTGCTCTTTCGCTCATAATTGCAACATAAGCATTGCCGTATTTTGAAAAAGATGTTTTATAAATTTTGTTTTCGCTTAAAATGTTTGTCATCCACAGCGGAATTGCCGTGCCTGTCTTTATTTCCATAAGAGAATAATTATTTCTTAATATCGGTGTTCCGTAAATACCTTTACAAAGTGATAAATCATAGTTACGCCAAAGAATATTATCATCAAAGGTTACTCTGAAATCATAATCATTTTTTGAATAAAAGGCCTCTCGGTTGTATGAAATTACAACCTGCGGTGCAATGCCTTTGTAATGTTCAAGAAAATAATTGACTTCTCTTAAAATCTGACTGTCTGCCATATGCTCGCCACTGCATAGATAACACATACTTTCACTTTCTGTCATTTCTGTTCTGCGTTTATAAACAACCCTTTTGTATTTTTTCTTGATTTCTATAAATGTTGTGCTGTCGTGCTTGGCAACTCCGAACTCCTCAATCTTAACTTTTCCTTATAAACGGGATGTTCAAGCGAGCGTCTTATCAGTAAAAAATCAGGTGTGTCAAAATATATGTTGCAAATTGTGCTTTTGCCGTATTTGTCGGCATACATATATTTTTGCATTTCCCGCATAATCATTTTCTTTTGTTCGTCAGTCACAAGGTACTTTATTTCATAGCGTTTAAATACGCTTTGGTAACTCATATTTAACTCCCCTTTTATTTTGATGAGTATATTGTACCGTTGTAACTTTAAATGAAATTTAAATTTTACTTAAAATTTACCTAAAATTTAAAAAATAAATAAAAAAGAGAGGAATAGTTAGGACGGACTAACTATTCCCCTTTAAATCAGCGAACACCAAGTGCCGTTAGTGTTCGCTAACTTGTTTAA
>OJNV01000922.1_pt1 | contig 15806 bp, 13 predicted proteins | sample 1597961 | NCBI WGS metagenome assembly OJNV01 (sample SAMN01915220, study PRJEB22387) | human gut metagenome | isolation source: stool | host: Homo sapiens | place: USA
TATCACAAGTACCAAGTGGAAAGTATTATGTTTCATTATGTTATACGGATGTAGAAGAAGTATTATTTCCACTAACATATAATGAAACAGGTATAGATCTAGGTATCAAGGATTTTATCATATTGAGTAATGGAGAAAAGGTAGAGAATCCAAAATATCTGAAGAAGTCGATTGAGAAACTGAAAAAGCTACAGAAGCAGCAGTCACGAAAAACAAAGGGCGGCCGCAACTGGATCAAAAACAGAATCAAGATTGCAAGACTTCATGAAAAGATAGCGAATCAAAGAATGGATTTTATCAACAAACTATCTACTAGAATCATTACAGAATATGACATTATCTGTATCGAAGATTTAAAAGTAGACAATATGCTTAAAAACCACAATCTAGCCCAGTCTATATCGGATGTATCCTGGTCAAAGTTTACAACACAGCTAGAATATAAAGCCCAGTGGTATGGAAAGGTGATCAAGAAAGTAGATACTTTCTATGCGAGCAGTCAGATCTGTCATTGTTGCGGATATAAGAATGAAGAAACAAAAGATTTAAAAGTAAGAAAATGGACCTGTCCAAAATGCCATTCAAATCATGACAGAGATATAAATGCATCCATCAATATATTGATGCAAGGCATATTAGCAAATTAGCTAAAATTAATAAAAAACCGCAGGAACTGCGGGGATAGCTTGGTAAGAAAGGTTTCGATAGAAGCCTGTTCCCAAGAATCTCGTCACTTCAGTGATGAGAGGTTCAAGAAAACTATGGAGCAGATACCATCCTTTGTGGTGCCAATCCAATTTATGTTCCTTTACATCCTCCTGTATTCAGCTTTGATAAAGAAGAATTAGAAAATGCGTTTAAACAAAATCCAAAAGCTTTGATTTTGTGCAATCCAAGCAATCCTTGCGGAAAAGTCTTCTCAAAAGAAGAGTTGGAATATATTGCTAGTCTTGCCATAAAATATGATACATATGTGATTACGGATGAAGTGTATGAACATATTGTATATGCCCCATACAAACATACATATTTTGCCTCTTTCCCAGGTATGTTTGAAAGAACCATTTCTTGTAGTTCCCTATCTAAAACGTATTCCATTACAGGGTGGCGTTTAGGTTATTGTATTGCCCCAGAAAATATCATCGAACAAATCAAGAAAGTGCATGACTTTTTAACGGTTGGTGCTGCTACTCCTCTACAAGAAGCTGCCGTTGCCGGTCTTGAATTTAAGGATGCTTATTATGATGAACTTCAAAAGCTATATACACACAAGAAAGATTTATTCATCAATGGCTTAAAAGAATTAAATATTCCACATACTGAACCGCAAGGAGCTTACTATGTTATGGTGGATATTAGTGAGTTTGGTTATGATTCTGATTTAGACTTCTGTGTAGACCTAATTAAAAACGTCGGTGTAGCTGCCGTTCCAGGATCTAGTTTCTTTAAAGAAGAAGAAAACCGCTATATTCGTTTCCACTTTGCGAAAAAAGATGAAACTTTACTTGCGGCATTAGATCGATTAAAAGATATGCGTACAAAAATGCCTTATAAGAAAACCGTTGGGGAGTAATCCAACGGTTTTGTCTTTTATCACTATTATTCACGAATTTTAAAAATGTTCAACACACATATTTAACGAAATTCACAAATGTTTATCTGTATATTTTAACGAAAATGAGAAATGTTAATAAAGATACTATCTCTAATTGGATATTGCTCACTTCAAAAGCTTCCTTATCTCCTTTTCATTCTGTTTTGTGAAGTTGGAAAGTTCATAAGAACGGATACGCTCCTTCACCATATTTGGAATGACAAATCCATTTTTCACAAGTGTTGCAAGTCGTTTAATTACTGTCTTATTTGTAACCTTAAGTTCTTTGCTAACTTCGATTGGAGTGAACTCTCTTTTATAATTTTGCATAAGTAACAAGAGTAATTCTTTCTCTTTACCTTTTAGATACGAAATGCTTTCTTCCAATTCTTCTCCGTTTGAACTTTTTGACAATTCGCAAACCTTATTTGAATACAGCAGTACCATGCGAAGAAAATAATTGAACCAAATTTCTGGATGTGGGGGATTATCTCGTCCTGAATAATACAGTGCAGGCAATCCCATTTGGATCGATTCATAATATTCATCAATGTCATATGCAAAATACTCTTCTAATGAACCAATTCCGTTAAAACCATATCCATTGATATCTAAAATATATCCTGAAAGCAATCTTGCTGTTCGTCCATTTCCATCTTCAAACGGATGAATAGTTACGAGTTGATAATGAACTATAGCTGCGATTATGAGCGGATGATCATCTGTCGTATTCACATATTCTACTAATTCATCCAGCAAACTCGGTATTTCCATGTATTCTGGAGGAATATAATCAGGACTCCCTGTTTGTGAATCATATACCGCAAATAATACTCCGGGAGGCATTGGTCCTCGAAGTCCTATTTTTTCTTTTGAGGCTCCCTTTTCAACAAACTTCTGTACATCCAATATCAATTTTTTGGAAAACTTCTCCTTCTTTGCGGCCTGCTCTTCTAGATAATTCAGTGCCAAAAAATAATTACGAACCTCTTGCTCTGGTTTAAGATAGTGTTTTTGTTCATCATTATCTATAACTTCGTCTACCTGCTTTTCTGATAAAGGATTCCCCTCAATTTTAGTAGAAGCATAGGAACTTTTCTTCTTTGAATTTTTTCGTAACTTACTCACTACAGTAATAGGTAATGAAACCTCTGATACTTTATACCTATTCAAATCTATCTTTGTAATATAATTTAATATCTCATTTGACAATACAGATTTAATCATAAAAATGCGTCCTCCTAATGCATCTATTATATCAAGAGTACACTAATTTTTTCCATTAAAAGTACACTATTTCTCCACTATTTTCTACTATTTTTTCCTTTATTTACCATTGCAAAAAAAGACTCACCGAAGTGAGCCATTTATTAAAATTGAGATTTAGGATTCTTACCTTGAATAAAATCACGAATATCTAAACATAATTCATGAACATTATCTTCACCAAGATAAATCATATGTCCACTTTGGTACCCTTTCCAGAATACACGATCTTTTGGAAGTCCAGCATGATCCATTGTGTGCCATGCATATCCAAATTCAGTACATAGATCAAACCATCCATTCGCAAAGAATGCTCGCATTCCTGGTCTTCGCGTCAAGGCATAACGTAATTCTTCTGCGGTTGTACCTTTCTTTTCTTCTTTATCCCAATGCATATAATAATCAGTTCCTGGAATAAAGTTACGGTCTAATTTTACATTTAATTTTGGAAGTAGATCTCCTGTAAATGCAGCATAGAAGAATGTATCATAACGATCAGCTGTCGCATCATCCCACAATGCCTTTTTGATTTCATCTTGTTCAGGATCTAATAAAGGACGAGTGACACGACCATCATAGCGAGATACTGCTTTTCCTTTTGCCTTTAATACTTCTTGACGATAGTCATCATCATCAATTTTTAAGCCATGACGAATCAAGTATTCTCTAGAAACACCTGTATAATAACTTACCTTTTCTAAGATATGTTCTTTTTCTTCTTCCGAAATGGCTTCTCCTTTATAAAGTGCAAGTACATAATCATGGTCTGCGAAAGCCTTAGCTTCTTTTACAAAGTCTTCCACACTTTGATTGGTTGGATGATTGTGATACCAGTTTACACCTGCATATGTTGGGAAACCCAATACACTTGTTTCAACAGGTAAGCCTTCACCAAAGTATTTACCTACAGTAACTGTATTTCCGATGAACACAATACCATCAAAGGCAATACCATAGCCTCTTTCTCTTCCCATTGTAGCAGCAATTCCAGCAGCGACTGCACTACGAGTACATCCATAACTTTCGCCACATAAATATTTTGGTGACAAACCACGATTATAGCGGCGAACCCAAGCTTCAAGAACTGTCAATAGGGCTTCTGCATCTTGTTCAATGCCAAAGAAATCTTTCTTCTTACTTTCATCAATCAATACACCATATCCGGTTCCAACAGGATCAATCAATACAATATCCGCAATATCAATCAAACAATCTGGATTATCGATGACTTTATAAGGTCCAAAAGCACTTTCACGATCCACTTCATCATACTGCATACGACGTGTTCCTAAAAAACCTGCATGTACATACATACAACTTGATCCAGGACCTCCATTATACGCAAAGACAACAGGACGATTGGATGTATCTTCTACATCACTTCTAAAATAGGCATACGTAAAAATCGATGCGACAGGATTTCCATCTGGTCCATAAATGACATTGTCTTCACAAATTGTATGATATGGAATTTCTTTTCCTGACAATGTAATTTTTCCATCTGACTCAAAACGAGCTGGTTTAAAAGTATCTGGTTTAAAGCTTTCTGTTTTATACATAATTCGTTTCCTCCACAATAATTCCATTATAGAACGTAGTGAAAAATAGTCAATGTAAATTATTACATTTTTGTAAATGTAATGAAAAAGAGAGAAACTATTCATTTCCCTCTTCATCATACGTATCTAAAAAGTGATGTCTTGCGTGATCATCCTTATAGGCAATCACGGTTTTAAGACTTACATTTTCTACGCTCTTAAAAATATTTTGCTCTACAAACGGATTGACTTTCTTTAATTCCTTGATTAAATTTTTCATTTCTAAACGCTTTGACTTGGATTGTGTTAAACACGTTTCATTGGCACAAGCCTCTGTGAATTTGCATGCACATTGAATAAAATACAAATCATTGTGTTTAGCCCAAGCCTTAATGTCATCTTCACGAATTAAATACAAAGGCCGAATAACTTCCATACCCTTAAAGTTATTGGAATGTAGCTTGGGCATCATCGTTTGGATTTGTCCCCCATAAAGCATCGACATTAAAATCGTTTCGATCACATCATCATAATGGTGTCCCAAAGCGATTTTATTACACCCTAAATTCTTGGCATAGTTATACAAATGACCTCTTCGCATTCTTGCACATATATAACATGGATTCTTTTCAATATTAAAAACATTGTCAAAAATATCACTCTCAAAGATTTCAATTGGAATATTTAGCTTTTTGGCATTTCTTTCAATCACATCACGATTTTCTTTTGAATAACCTGGATCCATCACAATATATTTCACATCAAAAGGAACCGGTGAATGTTTATGCAGTTCTTGAAAACACTTTGCCATCAACATCGAATCTTTTCCACCCGAAATACATACCGCAATACAATCTCCTTCTTTGACAAGCTCATAATCACGGATGGCTTTGGTAAATTTTGACCAAATCTTTCTTCGATACGTTTTAATAATACTTCTTTCGACTTGAGCGCAAAAATCATCCGACACATTTGTGTTCATCTTATCCATAACAATTGAAACATATCCACCATCTACACTATATGCTTCATATTTTTTCTGCAATCTTTGTGCCACTATATCACTAACATAGCCTTGTGCGCAAACGACAATAATCTTCTTAGTTGAATCAAATTCTTTGGATAAAACACTTTCTCCACTTAATACAATACTGTTCTCGATTGGATTTTTAAAGGATTCTTCGGCATCACGTATATCAATTAAGATATATTCTTCTTTATTTAATTGTTTTAATTGTTCTACTGAAATTTTCATGAGACTATTCTAACATAATATTGAATTTTTGGATGAAAAAGCGCAAAATATGAACAAAAAAAGGAAATTTGATTATGACACAAGATATGACACAAGGCAAAATCATACCTATGTTAGTTCACTTTACCATTCCCTTAGTATTGGGAAATCTATTCCAATTAACATATAATGCCGTTGACAGTATTATTGTAGGCCACTTTGTGGGGAAAGAAGCTTTAGCTGCTGTCGGAATTTGTAATCCAATCACGACATTATTCATCCTATTTCTAAATGGACTTTGTATGGGCGCAAGCATATTGATTGGCATGTATTATGGGGCTAAAGAAGAAGAAAAACTTGCTCGTCAAATGAGCACAACTATGCTTGCAGGGCTTGTATTTTCACTTGTATTAACACTTGTCTGCATATTCTTTTCACCACAAATTCTTAAATTTATGCAGGTAGATCTATCCATTTTAAATGTGACTACTACCTATCTTCAAATTATCTTTGCCGGTTTAGTCTTTACCTTTTTATACAACTTTTTTGCGAGTACACTACGCGCTTTAGGCGACAGTAAATCCCCCCTATATTTCTTAATTATCAGTTCCATTCTAAATATCTTTGGAGACTTATTCTTTGTGGTTGTTTTACATGCAGGAAGTAAAGGATGTGCCATTTCTACTGTAATTAGTGAAGCTTTATGTTGCCTATTCTGCATTCTATATATTCAAAAGAAAGTGCCACTTCTACAACTGGGTAAAAAATGGCTGGTATTTGATATTTCATTATTAAAAAGAACCATTGCGTATGGCTGGGCCAGCGCAATGCAGCAGGCGACTGTACAACTTGGAAAGCTTGGTATTCAAATGATTGTCAATACGATGGGTGTATCGGTTGTAGCTGCTTTTACAGCCGTCAATCGAATTGATGATTTTGCGTATACCCCGGAACAAAACATTGCTCACTCTATGACCGCTTTAATGGCACAAAATAAGGGTGCCGGAAATAACAATCGTATGCAGGAGGGATTTCGTTGCGGAATGGTCTTAGAATTCATCTACGGTATATTTATCTTTCTAGTATGTTTTATCTTCGCAAAACCATTAATGTGTCTATTTGTACAAGATGAAGAAGTTATTATGCATGGAGTGACTTATCTACATTTAATTTCCATCATGTATATTCTTCCAGCCTTCACCAATGGAATCCAAGGCTTCTTTAGAGGCATTGGCGATTTAAAGATCACTCTCATTTCAAGTCTAGTGAATATGGGTGTAAGAGTTATTGTGGCTGCTCCACTTGTATTTAGCTTACATCTAGGCATTGAAGCTTTACCATACTCATATCTAGCTGGATGGATTGGTATGTTGGTGGTTGAACTTCCATTACTTATTCGTACATACGAAGCTTATGAATAAGACTTGTGTATAATTGACACAAGTTTTTTGTTTTCCTTTTATATAAAGCATTTATTACAATTTACACTATTTTTCCAACCCATATTTTTGTATTTTATCCACTTTTCCAACCTTTTTTATGCCATTTTTAACAACTTTTCCAACTTTTTGATTCAATTATTTAGAAAACTTTAAGATTTATCACCAAAGTTAATTAATATTTATTCGTTATATTAATCATGGTGATAATTTATGACAAATAAAAACATACAAAACATAACACACTTTGGATTTATCCTTATGATTCTTATTTGCGTTTATTTCTTTTCACAAGGATACTTCACAAATCCACAGCTTCTGCAGGCTACACTGTCGAAAGTCGGAATTTTAGCACCCTTACTTTTTATTTTTCTACAAATCATTCAAGTGATTATTCCTATTATTCCCGGTGGTGCATCAAGTGCCTTAGGTATTACAGCTTTTGGAGCAGTAAATGGATTTATATATAACTATATAGGTATTTGTATCGGATCCATATGCATCTTTTTACTTGTTCGTAAATATGGTCATAGAATCATTCTAAAATTATGTAAAAAGAAAGATTACGACAAATATATGAAGTATACATATGATCAAAATAAATTTGATACCTTCTTTATGTTAGCTATTTTCTTACCTTGTGCACCCGATGATCTCTTGTGTATGCTTGCAGGACTGACACATATGTCGCTCAAAAAATTTGTCTGGATCATTCTTTTAGGTAAACCCTTATCTTTGATTGCCTATTCTTATGGTCTTACGCAGTTGTTTCAAATTATCGAAAGGTGGTTATAATTATGTTATACATTGGAATATTATGTGCATGCATTGGATTTTATTTACATTATTAAAAGGAGAACTTTATGGAACATACAATATTAGTGGTAGAAGACGAACAAGGGATTCGTGAAGCCATCGGAATTTATATGACGAATCAAGGATACAATGTAATTCTTGCCGCAAATGGAAAAGAAGGCTTGGAAAAGATTGAAACAAATGATATTCATTTAGCCATTGTAGATATTATGATGCCTATTATGGATGGCATTTCTATGGTCATGGAAGTAAGGAAACATCATGACTTTCCGATTCTATTTTTAAGCGCAAAAAGTGAAGATATCGATAAAATCACAGGTTTAAATATTGGTGCCGATGACTATATCACCAAGCCATTTCAAAGTATGGAGCTAGTCGCAAGAGTACGTTCGCATTTAAGAAGATACGAACAAATCTTAAATCTAAAAAATGAGACAAAGAACGAAGATGAGTATATGGTTGGTGATCTTGTGTTAAATAATACGGCAAAAAGAGTGACGTTAAATTCAAAGGATATTAAATTAACGCCAAAAGAGTTTGATATTTTAAAACTATTGATTTCGCACCCTGGACAAGTCTTTTCTAGCCAACAAATCTATGAATTGGTATGGAAAGAAGAAGCTATTAACACAGAAACGATTATGGTTCATATTCGTAAATTACGTGAAAAGATTGAGGCCAACCCTAAAAAGCCAATCTACATCAAGGTTGTATGGGGGCAGGGCTATAAAATGGAGAATATACAATGAAAAAGAAGAATATTTTTTTAACAATACTATGTGCTTTATGCATCATTAGTTCTTGTATAGTGACAAGTTTTTATCCAAATGTTTCTACAGCTACTCCAACAAAGCTTCCTGAAACTTTAGAACAAAATCTTACAGCTTTTATTCTAGCTAAAAAATTGGAACAAGATCCAAAGTATGAATATATTACTTTTGAGAAAGATACACCGGAAGATATTCAAAAGGATATAAAAAAAGGGTTAAACTCGTCTTTAACTAGCGCAAAAAATATTTTTGAGAATGATCCAAACTTCTTTTATACGTGTGATGTGAACAATAAAATCACTTCAAAACAATTTAATGTGAATGTAAAGAAAAAAGATACAAAATATTATGACACTTTGGATTCGAATACTTTAAATGTAACGGATAATATTGTGAATCTTATTAACTATAACAGTGAAAAGTATTATGAATACTGTGATGGCACATATTATTGTGATGGAGAGCCATTTCCAGGCTATACACTTCATATGCCAAGTGATGTCGTATTAACATTCTATATTCCAGCTGTTTTAAATTATGATAATACAAGTCTAATTGACCTCTTAGATTTAGATGCCGATCAATATACCTATTTCTTTGTAACTTCCTTCTTGATTTGTAGTGCCATTATCGCTCTATATGTCTTTCTTAATAAATATGCGTATGAAAAAGAAGCCTATATCTTTAAACATGTGAATAACTGGTTATTTGAACCTGCATTCCTATTATTTCTAACAATTGATGCCCTACTAGCTAGTGGTACATGTATATTAACTACCTATTCGATTGAAGGTACATTCTTACACATTCTAAATCGTTATCATATTGAATTGAGTCAGCCTATCGTATATGGAGCCAACATTCTTGCGTGGTCCATCACTCTATTCTTTATCGGTTTATCCGTATATTGGTTAAAATGTCAATTTACAACATCGATTAAAGATTGGTTCTTTCATAGAACTTTAATTGGTAACTTTATTCTTTATTTCTCAAATAAAGTAGAAGGAATCATTTCAACCGATCTATCGGATGAAATCCTTAAAAAATATATTATTTTCTCAACATGTCTAATTTTGATTCTTGCGTTTATATCATTGCTTAACATTCCATTCTTCTCTTTCTTTGTTGTCGTTATAGCATTAATTGGCATTAGTGTTGTGGGCTATAAGAAGATCAAAAATGTGCAAAGTCAATACCAAGACATATTACATATGACAGAAGATCTATCGAGTGGTAATTTTGAGAATATCAAGCCTGCAAATTCTGGTTTATTCCAATCTTTAAATAATAATATCTATCAAATTAAGGATGGTTTTGAACAAGCTGCAAAAGAACAAGTACAATCACAAAATCTAAAGACAGAATTGATTTCAAATGTATCACATGATTTAAAAACACCATTAACAGGTATTAAAAATTATGTAGAGTTATTAAACGATCCTAGTATTAGTGAGGAAGATAAAAAGAGTTATTTAGAACGATTGAATCAATACACCGATCGTCTAAGCATTCTAATCACAGATTTGTTTGAAGTATCCAAAGCCAATAGTGGTAATATTGATTTAGAATATTCTGATATTAACATCATTGAATTTATGGAGCAGGTATGTGCAGAAAATGAAGAGCTTCTAAAAGCTAAAAATCTACAGCTTGTGACAAATCTTCCAGAAAAAGAAATTCATGTATGTTTGGATGGAAATAAGACGTATCGTATTTTTGAAAACTTATTTACGAATATTTCTAAGTATGCACTTGAAAACACACGTGTATTTTTGGATGTGAAAGATATTGGTAATTCAGTTGTGATCACAATGAAAAACACTTCAAAAGCACCGCTTGATTTTGATAGTGATATCACCGAACGTTTTGTGCGTGGAGGTAAATCAAGGCATGAATCTGGAAGTGGTTTAGGACTAGCCATCGTAAAAAGTTTTACAGAAGTACAGAATGGTACATTTATGATTGAAACAGATGGTGATCTTTTCAAATCGATTCTTAGTTTCCGCAAATCTTAAAGAATAATTATAAATGAAATAAAGTGGTTTAAAGTGAATAAGCTTTAAGCCACTTTTTATATTTGCAGTCAGAAAAAGTGTAGAATTCTACAAAAAAATGATAGAATAAGAATTATTTTGGCACACTTACCAGCAAATCGATATTCCCTTTGACGGAATATCTTTTTGTATGACTTGTAACGATAAAGCCAATACCTGCTTGGATATCATAATCTTTTCCATCTATATGTAAGATGCCATTGCCACTTAATGGTAAACAAAGTGAATAAGAAGGATTGTTGATCTGAATTTCATTTTGAATTTTATATCGAGTCACACTAAAATATTTTTCATTCACATATTCAATGATTTCATTTCCTTCTAACATCGTAACTGTTGGATGCACATCCGATTCAATATGCGGTATATTTGTGACTTCAATAGCCTGATCAATATGTAGTTCTCGCATATTACCATTCGAATCTTTCCTGTCATAATCATATATACGATATGTAACATCACTGGATTGTTGCACTTCAGCCATCATTAACTTTCCTTCAATACCATGAACAGTACCCGCTGGTGTATAAACAAATTCATTTGCGTGTACTGGTTTTCGAACGAATAAAGTATCCCAAGCCTTTTCTTCTATAGCCTTTCTAAACTCTTCTTTTGTCTTGGCATTATGTCCACGAATGATGTTGGTACCTTCTTCAACATCTAGCCATAGACAAAATTCAGCCTTACCATAGTCATTTTCATATTTTCTAGCATATGCATCATCTGGATGGACTTGTACAGAACATGGTTCTTGAATCTCATTAATTTTAACTAATAGTGGAAACTTGTCATGAGAATCATTCGCAAATAATTCTCTGTGATTTAAATACACTTCTTTTAATGTTTCCCCTTTATATTTTCCATTTTTAATTTTGCTCAATCCATTATCATGTGCACTAATAGCCCAATATTCCCCAATCTTTTTATCCATAGGACCCAATTCAAACTTTTCTTGAATACGCATTGAACCATATGGCTTTTCTTTCATGGGTGAATCCAAAAATAATACTTTTTCCATAATTTACTCCATATTCGCATGTCGACCAAACATTGTATCACTATCCATGTGGCGTCTTTCCATCAACATCATAATGGCAATATCCATAAAGATTCCTTCGGATTGTTCAAATAATGATCCCATTGGCTGAATAGATTTAATATCTCCTTGTTTTGCACTCTTCGGACTAGGCGCACTAATTTCAACTACAACATCTGCCATCTTTGCGATTGGCGATTCTGGATTAATTGTGATTAATGCGATTTTGGCTTTTACTTCTTTCGCTTTTTGAGCATGGTTCACTAAGCTTTTTGTAGATCCCGAACCAGAACATATCACAAGCAATCCATTTTCATCAATATTTGGTGTGCAAGTTTCTCCAACCACATAACTTTGAATTCCCATATGCATTAGGCGCATCGCAAAGCCTTTGATTTCAAAGCCACTTCTTCCAGCTCCTGCACAAAACACTTCCTTAGCACCATCCACAAGTTCTACAAAGTTCTCTGCACTTTCCTTATTAATACGAGTCAAAGTATGTTTAAGTTCATCTAAAACAATTTTTGCGTATTCTTGATTTTCCATAATTTACTCTCCTTATTTCAAATGTGATTTGATTTCTTTTGCATAAGCCTTACGATCCTTGGCATTACAAATTGCTCCACCAACCACAATAATTTCAGCACCTTCTTCTACAATCGCATCTACTGTTTCAAGTTTTACACCACCTGCCACTGCACTCTTAGCATTTTTGATGACTGAATTTACAGTTTTTAAATCATCCAATGGATCTTGTCCTAATTTTTGAACATCAAATGCCGTATGCACGCAAATATAATCCACTCCCATTTGATCCACTTCTTGCGTACGTTTCTTTAAATCGGATACGGCAATCATGTCCACCATTACTTTCTTTCCATACTTTTTTGCACTACGAACAACTCCTTCAATTGTTTCATTGTGACTTACCCCAAGTACTGTACAAATATCAGCTCCAGCCTCAAAACATTTATCCGCTTCATATTCTCCGGCATCCATAATTTTGACATCTGCTAATATTTCAATATTTGGAAATTGTTTCTTAAATTCTTTTACCGGAACCATTCCTTCTTCAATTACGAAGGGTGTTCCCACTTCTGCAATATCAATAAAACCTTCTGTTTCTTCTAATAAATCAATACATTCATTTAATGTTAGTGTGTCTAATGCAGCTTGTAGTTTCATATCTTTTTCCTCCCATGGGGGACGTTCTGCGTCCCGCTTCCCTCTCGATTTACCATTTTACCATGCTAAAGTGGTAAACTGTGGTTATAGAATAGCGCGTTTGTCGCCGTTTTGCAAGAGGAAACCTTTATTTTTTGCACAATGCACTGCTTTGCCCCGCCTGTAAGCCCGCTTTTTGTGGGAAAGTGTGCACATACCCCTTCCGGCTTTGCGCCTGAGGGGGTATCCATAAAAAATCCCCCCGCACTTTTTGTGCAGAGGGACATCCTGTTTTTATGATTACTGCTCCGCCATGGCCTTCAGCGCCGCTTTTTGCAGGTCGGTAACTGAGATGGTGCACAGCGCCTTCAGGTCGGCATCCGTGCCGTCTGCGGAGAGCTTGCCGATCTCCACGGCGTTTTTGCCCTTCAGATAGCCGCACCAGCCTGCGCTGTGCTCGTACCATTCCTTGCCTAACGCGCTTGCGCTGCGCATTCCGTAACGGTCGCCCAGCTCGTTTTTGGTGTACACCGGCTCCCGCGGGGCAGACACAGTACCATCCGCGCTGACGGAAAGCTCCGGCTCGGTCATATCGCCGATGGCGCTGGTCACCCGGGCGTTCTCGTCCATGGTCACCACCGCCAGCGTGATCTTAGCCTGCACCTGCGCGTCCTTGTCGTCTGTGCCCGCAAGCCCCTGTGGCATTTCGGCCACCTCTACACCCAGTTTGACCGTATCGCCCCGGGCAGCACCCAGCACCTGTGCATTCTCGCAGGCGCGGACAACAGCATCCCGGTAACGGTCCACCGCGATGGTGCAGCCGGAGAGAAGGTCTGCCTCCGTGGGCTTGCCGTCCGCATCCGTTTTCAGCTTCTTCACTTCGTCCGGAGTCTTGCCCTCAAGCCAGCTGCCAAAGGCATCTGCCTGCTCTGCCCAGCCCTTTTTCAGACCGGACACCTCTGCCAGTGGGTAGTCTTTCCCTTTCTGGCGCTTGGTGCGGGTGTCGGTGGGGGTGGTCACCTTGCCGGTGCTGTCCCCCGTGACCGAGATCTCCACCTCGTCCAGCATCACATCTGCCACCCTGCCCTCTGCATCCAGCAGAACGGCAGCTGCGATGGTATCGATCTTGCCCGCGCGTTCCTGATCAGACGCTTCGGTCAGGATGCCAAGGCCGGTGCGGTATGCAGCGTTCTGGCCCGCCTGCCCCGTCTGCGATGAACTGCCGCCCATGTTCGTGCTCATGCTGCCGGAGGAACCGGAATCGCTTCGGCTGCAGGCGGTCAGGGCCAGAGCTGCCGCCAGCGTGCAGCCCAGGATCATGCGAGGTATCTTTTTCATTATAATAAAACGCTCCCTTTCCTGCCCCCATCGTAAAGGGGCTTTTGGGCTAGTTTACCCGGAAAGGGAGTTTTTATCACATCAAGGGGCTCAGCAGCCGCAGCACACTGTCCAGCACCGTGCCGGGCAGGCTGGTGCGGCATTCCGTCACCTGTATCTCGCGGCACTGCGGCAGCGTGGCCCGTACATCGTCCCGCAGAACTGCCACCTGACTGTTCTTTTGCAGCAGTACACCGCACTCAAAGTGTAGGAACAGGCTGCGGTAGTCCATGTTGATGCTGCCCACTACGGCAGTTACATCGTCGCTTACCCAGCACTTGGCATGCAGAAAGCCGGGCGTATATTCGTAAATGCGTACACCTGCCCTCAAAAGCGGCAGATAGTACGACCGGCTCAGCCGGAACACCAGCTTTTTGTCCGGGATGCCCGGCAGCACCAGCCGGATGTCCACCCCGCGCTTGGCCGCGTTTTTCAGTGCGTCCAGCATTTCCTCGCCCACGGCAAGGTAGGGCGTGTAGATATAAACATACCGCTGTGCCTGCGCAAGAATGTTCAGGTACACCGTCTCGGCCATCGGTTCCTCGTCCAGCGGGCTGTCCGCGTAGGGCTGCACGATGCCGTCCGATACCGGCGGCACCAGCGGCATGGGACGAAATGCATCATAATCCGTCTCGCTGGGGCGGAAGGCGTTCCAGAAGTTGAGGAACATCACCGTAAAGTTCCACGCGGCATCGCCTTCCACACGCAGGGCTGCATCCTTCCAGTAGCCGAAGCGCTGCTCTGCGTTGATATACTCATCTGCCAGATTCACGCCGCCGGTGTAGGCCACCGTACCGTCAATGACTACGATCTTGCGGTGGTCGCGGTGGTTCATCACCAGCGAGAGCAGCGGCATCACCGGGTTGAACGGGATGCAGCGGATGTGCGCCCGCTCCATGCGCACGATGAAATCGGCGGGCAGACCCAGCAGACTGCCAAAATCATCGTAGATCAGGCGTACATCCACGCCCTGCGCAGCCTTGCGGCGCAGGATCTTTTCAATGCCGTTCCACATGCAGCCGTGGCTCACGATGAAAAATTCCAGAAAGATGCTCTTTTCAGCCTTTTCCAGATCGGCCAGCAGCTGCGGATACATGGCTTCGCCGCAGGCAAAATACTGCGTGCGAGTGTTCTGCCACGCCGGATAGGGGCCGTACTTTGCCACATATCGGCTGTGCCCCTGCTCGCGGGCATCCAGACCTTCCAGCACACCCGGCTCCTGTACAAGGTCTTTTTTGTGGGCATCCTCCACCGCCTGCATTTTCAGGCGCAGACGCTTGGCCGGGCGTTTGTTGCCAAAGGCCAGATACAGCGCACCGCCCAGCAGCGGAAGAATGCCGATCAGCGCGATCAGGAGGACGAAAGCCACCGTCACCACAGCGGCACGGTTGTGCAGAAAGCGTTTTCCCATGGCTCAGCTCTCCTTTCTCAGTCTGGGGTCGGACACGGTCTGAAGGATGTCGAACACCAGATTGAATACCACGAACAATACGCCGATGAACAGCACATAAGTCTGGA
>OJNV01000933.1_pt1 | contig 15611 bp, 8 predicted proteins | sample 1597961 | NCBI WGS metagenome assembly OJNV01 (sample SAMN01915220, study PRJEB22387) | human gut metagenome | isolation source: stool | host: Homo sapiens | place: USA
GGTAATATTTGGCAAATGTGTCGAAATAGAGTACTTTATACATGAAATAAGTATTCTCGTCCAGATATTCTTTAGATTTTACGAGATGTTCATAGGCTTGTTGCGGCTGATGGGTATTCAGGTAATAATAGCTGTAGAACAGTTCATTGAACAGGTATACATCGGCAAATCCCGCTTTTAAGGATGGGTTTGCACTGATGTGGTTATGAAGAGTGTTTTCCAGTTCCTGCAAATATTTGAGTAGTTTTTTATTATCCTTCTTTTCTTTGACAACGGATACTAACTGTGACAATACCGAGATACGGACCACCGGATTTTCTGTCGGAGTGAGTAGCTGGTAGGCAGCCTCCAGTGCTTCTATTCCTTTATCCCAGCGCTGGCTGCCGATATATGCATTACTCAAGCATTGATAGGCAGCCATACTACCCCGGTTACTATTCATTTGGGAGGCTTGCTGTTGCATCTTTTGAGATTCGTTGATAGCAAGTTCGTATTGTTCGTTGAATGTGTACAGGTCTATCTGGAAACGTTTGGCATCAAAGAAGTAATTCCATAAATCTGATTTCCGGGCATGAGGCTCCATTATGGTGAGCCATTTGGCTACACTGTCTTGATTATTACGATTGTAATAGTATAAAATATGGTAGTAAGCAGCCAGACCGGCATATTTGTCATTTCCCAGTTGCAATGCTTCTTTCATTAATGCATCTGAATATTGGATACATTGCTGGTTGTTTTGTTCTATTCTGATGATTTGATTGAGAACATTCAGCCGTGTCGTATCGTACGGTAATGTTTCCAACACCTTTATCAGGCTGTCGGATTCCAAAACAATCTCGGTGCTGGCTTTTCCGGTGAGGGTGCAGCATAATAGAAGGATCAGGAGCAGGACTTGTTTCATTCGGCTTCCTCCTTTCCTTGTTGCTCATGGTAAATGGGGTGTGTGAACAGGAAACGGGCTCCTTCCTCATAATTGGAGTCAATCCATATTTTGCCGCCCAGCTGCTCGATAATGAGTTGGCAGATAGACAGACCGAGTCCTGTCCCTTGAGCATTTTCATTCAGTTTCTCAAAACGGTTGAATATTTTATTCTGATTCTCCGGAGAGATACCGCAACCGGTGTCGGTCACGGAAAACAGTGCTATGTCTTCTGTCTGTTTTTCCAGTTCCATGGTGATGGAACCTTGCGGAGTAAATTTGGTTGCATTGATGAGAAGGTTGATTAATAATTGTTGTAACCTTGCATTGTCTGTCGTCAATTCTAATGAATGGAAAGAGGTCGAAAAACGGACGTTAGCATTCGTTTGTTTTATTTTCTCAACCATGTCGATAACGTTTCTGCATATTGCCACTGCATCACATCGCTCATATTTGAATTTCATCTTGCCTACTTCGAGACTGGACAAGTCGATTACGTCGTTAATCAGCTTGAGTAACAGTTCTGAATTTTGCTGAATAATATCGCTACACTGTTTCCGGGTCTCGTTGTCGATGGATTCTTCCGTCAGGATGGAGGAGAAGCCGGACAACGCATTGAGCGGCGTGCGAATTTCATGGCTCATGTTGGAAAGGAAAAGGCTCTTTGTCCGGATGGAATTTTCTTCTTGCTTTTTCACTTTTTCCAGTTCCTGCTGTGATTGGCGCAGTTTTTTATTTCCTCGTCTGACCAAAAGGATGAAAAATACAATCAGTATGACTATGAATAGGATGGTGAACCAGCTCCAGTAGAGGATTGTCTTCTGTCTGTTTAAGTTGTCCAGTTCATTTTTATCTATTTGGTAGAGGGTGTGCAATTCATTGATTTGGCGAATATAATTCATTGCGTCCAAAGAGTCTTTGTACGTATTGAATATTTCATAAGCTTCACATGCTTCCTTGCTGTTTCCCATTAGTGTAAGTATGTGTGCACGATCTTTCAGTACTTGCAGGGATCTGTATGAGTTGGCTGCTTTGGTATGCGAAAGTAATTCGTCAAGTGTGGTTAGTGCCTGCGTGTATTCTTTGGATTCAGTGTAGTAGCGTGAATACAGGTATTTAATCATTAAATGAAAATATGGGTACTGGTGTTGCCGGCTGATTTGTTCGGTTTGTCGTATATAGTTTAATGCTTCCGGAAGATGATGCATCTGGATGCGATAGAATGCCTGACAATAAACAAGGTGGAAATCGTCTTGGGGATTCGTATCCTTGTTGATAACAGATTCGAGTTCCCGGATATTGTCTTCTATATCTGTCATTTGGTGATAGTTGAGCTTCGTCAGGATAAATTGGGACAAGATCGTTTTGATATATTGGTTGGCATGAGGGAGTTTCTGGATGATTTCTAATGCTTCCTTATACGATTTGATGGCAACTTGTGGTGTTGACGAACTTAAATAGGTATTTCCAATGGCGTGTAATGCGAGTGCTATTCCCAAAGGATAGTCCATTTCTCTGGCTTTCTGGTACATCTGATTGGCCTGGTTGATGGCGAGACTGATGTTGCCTTCTGTGATTAAGGCTTGAACGGTCAGCAGATTTATCTGGAATAGGAGTGGGTATTGTTGTTCCTTTTGTAATTCCGGTTCTAAAAGTTTTTCCCAGGCAATGATGCTGTCGACAGGGGTGTCCGGACTAAATGGATGATTGTATTCAAGTAAAGGTTGTAATAAAGAAAGACGATCTGAATTTGTACGTGCAGCATATAAGGTGACCGATATTAATGCGGTTACGACTATTGCAATTATATGACGTCTGTGTTTTTTCACCTGATATAAGAATTGCTTGCTTGTAAGTTTATCTGCAAAAGAACTAAAAAGAGTGAAGATTACAAAGAAATCTTCACTCTTTTTTATAATTTATTTTCTTTTGAGTATCTCTCGTACCCCAGGGCCCTTGTGGTTGGGGTAGCCGGGAGTATGGGTTCTGCATCGTGGATCGGCATCTACTTTCAAACTCCGGTAATCGTCTTTGGTGCGGGCGATGTAATCATCAAGCATGGCACGGTGTTCGGCGAGGACTTTACTGTATTTAGGGTCTTTGGCGAGATTCTTGCGTTCTCCCGGATCCTTTTTCATATCATATAGCTCTTCTCCGTTACCTTCCAGATAGTGAGTGTACTTGTATTTCGGTCCGCGTACCATACGTCCGGGAGTAACGACATATTCATATTCGCTATGCCATTCGGAAACGACATAAGGGTGAGTTTTTTTCTGTTTCTCTCCTTTTAATATAGGTGCAAGGCTGATTCCCGGTTTTTCGGCCGGAACAGGAATTCCTGCCAAATCACAAAGGGTAGGCAGAAGATCCAGTGTAGGCTGTGTCAATACTTGGTCTATGGGCTTTTTCTGTTGTTTGATGCCGGGACCTGCAAAGATAAACGGTACGTTGGTCATTTCATCGTAGAAGCTGATGTGTTTGGTCACCATGCGGTGTGAAGCCATCCCATCACCATGGTCAGCCATGATAATAACGATTGTGTTTTTTCCGGCAGGAGTGGAGTAAAGTGCTTTCAATACGCTGTCTACTTGCTTGGAAACCATCTTGGTATAGTGTTGGAAAGCAGCAATGTAATGACGGTAATTCTCTTCATTCCAATGAGAGGCCTGGGTCATGCGGCGATGACTGCAGCAGATGTATTGTACAGGTTTAGGGATATTGCTCCAGTCTTCTACATTGAAATTGGCTGGTAGTTCCGGAAGGGTTCCGCTAATGGGGCGGTCGGTATGTACTCCTTCGTTCGCTCCTACAAATCCACAGATATTGTGAGGGTTCTGAAAATCTGCGATACAGATGAATGGTTCTTCCGGCGGATTACTTAGATAAGCAACAGCGTCTTCGCATGTTCCTACATCCAGGAAGCTGTCGTTATTGACCGGGAATTCCGGATCAGTGAATGGCTTGGCTACTGGTTCTTTATGCTTGAATCCTCTAAGTGAACCCATGTCATGCGTTTTTCCGAAGTGTACGGCTTCGTAACCGTTTTCAGAAAAAAGACTTCCTAATGTCGGTACATTTTCGGGAATACGTGGGTTGATAGGTTCGCTGGAGTTGGAACGTACATTGGTTTGATGAGGCATCATGCCACTCCATAAAGCAGCGCGTGAGGGTTGGCTGAGAGGGCAGCCTACATAAGCATTGGAGAAGATAACTCCTCGTGAAGCGACTTCGTCAATAGGGAGGGTGCAGCCTTGTGTTTGTCCGTAAGCTCCCACAACGCGTTGTGTCAGATGGTCGCACTGGATAATCAGGAAATTGGGCTTTTCTTGGGCCTGCGCTGTCACGCTGCACAGGGCTAATCCCATGAATGGATAAATAGTTTTCATTACTGGTTAGAATTAAGTAATATTTGATTTGGAAGCAAAAGTAGGAAAAAAGGAAACGTAAAAAAGGGCGAGGTAGTAGTTTTGGACGCAAATGAAAGTATTTTGTACAAAAATGAAAGGTGTGGCAAGCGGTTAGGGGTAACTATCGGTGATGGGAGTTGAATGATAAGTGATAAACGGCAGGTGATAAGTCATAAAATGGGTTACCGAAAAAGAAAACGGTGAATAAACTGCACTTGTTATGGCGCAGTTTGTTCACCGTTCATTTATAAGTTTGCTGTTGATTAGCTGTTCATGCTCATCAGGAATTCGTCGTTGTCTCTGGTTTTTTCCAGACGGTCTTTAACAAAGTCCATTGCTTCGATCGGATTCATGTCGGCAAGATATTTGCGTAATATCCACATGCGGTCAAGGGTTGTTTTATCAAGCAACAGGTCGTCGCGACGAGTGCTGGATGCGGTAATGTTGACTGCCGGGAAGATGCGTTTGTTGGACAGGTTGCGGTCGAGCTGCAACTCCATGTTACCTGTACCCTTGAATTCTTCGAAGATAACTTCGTCCATTTTAGAACCGGTATCAATCAATGCGGTAGCAATAATAGTCAGTGAACCACCGTTTTCAATATTACGGGCAGCACCGAAGAAGCGTTTAGGTTTATGAAGTGCATTTGCATCCACACCACCGGAAAGAACTTTACCGGATGCAGGAGATACTGTATTGTATGCACGAGCCAGACGAGTAATAGAATCAAGGAAGATAACTACGTCGTGACCACATTCTACCAGACGTTTTGCCTTTTCCAATACGATACCTGCAATTTTTACGTGGCGTTCTGCCGGTTCGTCGAAAGTAGAAGCAATTACTTCTGCATTAACGCTGCGCGCCATGTCTGTTACTTCTTCCGGGCGTTCGTCAATCAGCAGCATAATCATGTAAACTTCCGGGTGGTTGGCTGCGATAGCGTTTGCGATATCTTTCATTAAGATGGTCTTACCTGTCTTTGGCTGGGCAACGATCAAGGCACGTTGTCCTTTACCGATAGGAGCGAAAAGGTCAACAACGCGTGCAGACATGGAGTCTGAATAACCGCCTTTGCAAAGTTTGAACTTTTCATCCGGGAAGAGAGGTGTCAGATGTTCGAAAGGAACACGGTCGCGAACGAAAGCTGCGTCACGTCCGTTAATTTTCGACACTTTTACCAACGGGAAATATTTTTCTCCTTCTTTGGGTGGACGGATAACACCTTCCACTACATCACCGGTTTTCAAACCAAAGAGTTTGATTTGAGATTGTGATACATAAATGTCGTCCGGAGAAGAAAGGTAGTTGTAATCGGAAGAACGGAGGAATCCGTATCCATCCTGCATGATTTCCAGAACGCCTACTCCGTTGAGAATATCATCGAATTCGTAAGGCTTTTCGCGTTCAATAACCTTGCGCTCCTGCTGTTGTTGCTGTTGTGCCGGAAGATTCTCGTTCGCATGGTTTTGCTGAGTGGCACGTGGCATCGGTAAGCGTTGTTGGTTCTGATTCTGAACCTGATTTTGATTATTGTTATTACGCTGGAAATTATTATTGTTGTTATTAGCGTTATTGCTATTATTGTTCACATTGTTGTTACCGTTGTTATTGTCGCGTGGACGGACAATACGCGGGCGTTGCTGCTGTGCTTGCTGCTGTTGAGATTGTTGTTGCTGTTGAGGATGAGATGGCTGTTCAGGTGCTGTTTGCACAGGTTCTGTTTTAGTTGCCTCGAATTTGCCAAAGAGTTCGGTAGGAAGCTCTATTTTTTCAGAAGGCAGATCTTCGATTGGAATAAAATCATCATCGTCAACGCTGGATAAGATATTGCTTTCCTCGTCGATAACGGGTGCGGCTTTCTTTTGTGGTTTATCTATAACTTTTTTCTCTGCAACAGGCTTGTTTGGCTCTGCGGCTGGGTTATTTGTTTCTGCAGCCGGTTTGCTTTTTGCTTTCTTTTCAGCAGTTGGCTGTTGTGCTGGAGCAGCTTTTTCTTTTGTTTCAGTAGTTTTCTCTGCAACAACAGGCTTAGTTTCCACCACTTTGGGAGCAGCCGGTGTTACATTTTCTACTTCTTTTTTCTCTTCTGCGTCAGCGCTCTTGCGTGGACGTCCCACTTTACGCTTGGGAGCAGTAGTAGCGTTTTCTGCTTTAGCTTCTACAACAGGAGCTTCTTTTTCTTTGTTTGTACTTTCTTCTTTCTTGGAAGGTTGTGGTGCAGCTTTTACAGGAGCGGTCTCTTTTGTCTTGTTAGCCTCTTCACTCTTTGTTGCGGAAACCACTTTGTCTTCTTTTTTGGTAGGAGCTACCCGTGAACGCTTTTTCTTTTGTTCTTCATTTTTGCGTTCTTCTTTGAGCTTATCTGCGGCAACTTTCTTAGTAGCTCCTACAATAGCCTGTTCATCGAGTATCTTATAAACAAGGTCTTCTTTTTTGTATGAGTCTGCTTTTTTTATGCCTAACTCTTTGGCAATAACTTGAAGTTCCGACAGATTTTTGTCGTTTAATTGGATAATGTTATACATATAGTATGGTAAGTTATTAATATTTCTTTTTTTGCTGAATTACGGACAGCATTACTACAGCTTATGGCTACAGATATGCAAGCATACGTTTTGTTTTTTATTCTGAATTAGGGATGTATATGTTGAATCGTAGAATGTTTCAACGGGGCAAAGATAATAATTTTTTTTGGTTTCATGAACAATCAAACATTTTTTTCCACGTAAAAGTGTATCTTTGCTACATAAAAGAAAATAGTATGACAGTAAATGAAGCTCATTTAATTTATTTTTCGCCTACACACACATCTAAACAAGTTGCGGAAGCGATTGTTCACGGTACGGGCATAAAAAATATCCTTCCTATCAATGTGACGCAGCAGATTGCAGATGAAATCGTGATTCCTGCATCTGCTTTGGCCATTATTGTAGTGCCTGTGTATGGAGGGCATGTCGCTCCTCTGGCAATGGAGCGTTTGCAGTACATCCGGGGAGTGGATACTCCGACCGTTTTGGTGGTGGTGTATGGAAACCGTGCTTATGAAAAAGCTTTAATGGAACTGGATGCTTTTGCTATTCCTCATGGATTGAAAGTGATTGCCGGGGCAACTTTTATTGGAGAGCATTCATATAGTACTGATAAACACCCGATTGCGATGGGACGTCCCGATGAGTCGGATTTGGCCTTTGCTACGGAATTTGGGAAGAAAATCATGGAAAAAATACAGGCTGCCGATAGCATGGATACCCTTTATCCGGTAGACGTACGTGCTATCAAACGTCCGAGCCAGCCATTTTTTCCTTTGTTTCGCTTTTTGAGGAAAGTTATCAAGTTGCGTAAAAGTGGAACACCGCTTCCCCGCACTCCTTGGGTGGAGGATGAGAATTTGTGTACCCATTGTGGGTTGTGTGTGGTCCGTTGTCCGGCAGGGGCTATAACGAAAGGGGATGAGCTGCATACAGATGAAGCTAAATGTATCAAGTGTTGTGCCTGTGTAAAAGCCTGCGTTAAGAAAGCACGGGTGTATGATACTCCTTTTGCGGCTTTGTTGTCAGATTGCTTCAAGAAACAGAAATTGCCTCAAACTATTTTGTAGATTACGACACGCTTAGTCGTTTCATCAATACGAAAGCGGTTGTCTGTTCGTTCGCCTATCAGCCACGCAATGTGTTCTCCACAGCAGAGTACCCACTGGCGTTCTTTTTGACTGATAGAAAATTTGCGGTCGGTCAGATAATCGCTTATTTTTTTCTTTCCTTTCATTCCGAAAGGAATAAAAGTGTCTCCTGTCTGCCATTTCCGGTAATGAATATCTCCATTCAGTTTGTCGGCATCAAAACAGGCTATTCCTTTGTCGCGTGGAATTAGGAAATCAGGGGTGTATTCTTTTTCTTCTTTGATGATTTGAAAAGGAAGAAGAATTTCATTTCCCGATTCAATAGCTTCTATTAATAAGAATTCTCTGTCTTTTATCACTCTCCATTTTTTACTGCAAAATTGTTTGCCCGGTTGGCTGTGAAGCGAAAAGGCAATATCTTTGATTTGTGCAGAATTGAAGCCTAGAGGATGCAAGATTTCGAATAGAATAGCTTCGGGTGCCGGTTCTTTTACTAACTCACTGATTCGGATACCTTCTGTCGTTACAATATTATTTTTGGTTTCCTCTATGCATTTATTATATATGGTAGCTACATCATTCAGATAATTGCTCGTGTCTATCAGATTCTTTTTGACTGACGGATTGATTTCCTGCATAAGAGGAAGGAGATTGAGCCGGATTTTGTTACGGGTATATTCGTCTTCCAGATTGGTACTGTCTGTTACATAATCTTGTCCAATGCTCTCCAGATAATGAATGATATCTTCTCGATTGACGCAAAGCAGAGGCCGCACGATTGCTCCGTTGCGGGGGCGGATTCCTAATAAACCGGTAATTCCTGTACCTCGAATCAGATTGAGTAGTATGGTTTCTACGCTATCATCCTGATGATGTGCTACGGCGATCACATCTGCCTGGCATTCTTTTCTCGTTTTCTCGAACCAGTCATAGCGTAATTCCCGTGCAGCCATTTCAATCGAAATCTGTTTTTCCTTTGCGTATTGTGTCGTGTTAAAATCAATTGTATGCAAATGGATTCCGGTTCTTTTGCAAAGTTGGCGGACAAACAGTTCATCCCGGTCTGATTCTTCGCCTCGCAGGTGGAAATTACAGTGTGCGGCTTCGCAATGATAACCTGCTGTGTGCAGAATACATAGCAGTGCCACCGAGTCGGCACCGCCACTCAATGCAATCAGGACTTTGGCATCCAGTGAGAACAAATGTTCTTTTTCTATATATTTTGTAACGCGTTGTTGTATCATATCTGCAAAGATACGAGTTTATCAATAAGTTTTTTTATTTTTCCTAAATCTTTTGGAGGAAGAAAATGACTGCTATTTAAAAACATTCTAAATAATTTGCGTGCTCCGAAGTTATGAATTATCTTTGCCGAAAATTTTGAGAGTTATGCGTTTGTCCGAATTAAAAACAGGAGAAAAAGGTGTTATTGTAAAGGTATTGGGGCACGGTGGTTTTCGTAAACGTATTGTGGAGATGGGCTTCATTAAAGGTAAAACGGTTGAAGTGCTGTTGAACGCTCCCCTAAAAGATCCCATAAAATATAAAGTCTTAGGTTATGAAATATCTCTTCGTCGTCAGGAAGCTGAAATGATCGAAGTAATCAGCGAGGAGGAGGCAAAAGAACTGGCTGAAAAGACTGTTTATCATGAAGGATTACCCGAAGACCTTTCAGTAAAAGAAGAAGATATGAAACGGTTGGCGTTAGGTAAACGTCGCACCATCAATGTTGCCTTGGTCGGAAACCCGAACAGTGGCAAGACTTCTTTGTTTAATCTTGCGTCCGGTGCTCATGAGCATGTAGGTAATTATAGCGGTGTGACCGTGGATGCCAAAGAAGGTTATTTTGACTTCGAAGGTTATCATTTCCGTATTGTCGATCTGCCGGGAACTTATTCTTTATCTGCTTATACGCCGGAAGAAATCTATGTTCGCCGTCATATTATCGATGAAACTCCTGACGTGATTATTAATGTCGTCGATTCTTCTAATCTGGAGCGAAACTTATATCTGACTACTCAATTGATAGACATGAATGTCCGCATGGTAGTGGCTCTGAATATCTATGATGAACTGGAAGCCAGTGGAAATACATTGGATTACCATTTGTTGAGCAAGTTGTTCGGGGTGCCGATGTTGCCTACTGCCAGTAAGAAAAATCGTGGATTGGATACGTTGTTTCATGTAGTTATCAATCTGTATGAAGGAGTAGACTTCTTCGATAAACAGGGAAACATGAATCCGGAAGTTCTCAAAGACTTGACTGAATGGCATGACTCTTTGGAAGACCGTAAGAACCATGAGGAAGAGCATCTGGAAGATTATGTGCGTGAACATAAAAAGACGGGGCGCGTCTTCCGGCATATTCATATAAACCACGGTCCTGATATAGAAAAAGCGATTGAGGCTGTAAAAAGTGAAGTGTCCAAGAACGAGTTTATCCGGCATAAATATTCTACCCGTTTCCTCTCCATTAAATTGTTGGAGAATGATCCTGACATTGAGCGTATTGTACGCACATTGCCGAATGCGGATGAAATTTTTCATGTCCGCGACAAGATGTCGAAGCGTGTTCAGGAGACAATGAATGAGGATTGTGAATCGGCTATTACTGATGCTAAATATGGATTTATCAGTGGTGCGTTGAAAGAAACGTTCACGGATAATCATCTGGAACAGGCGCAGACAACAAAGGTATTGGATTCGATTGTAACTCATCGTGTCTGGGGATTTCCTATTTTCTTTCTTTTTATGTATCTGATGTTTGAAGGTACATTTGTCATTGGCGAATATCCGATGATGGGGATTGAATGGATGGTAGAGCAGCTTGGTGAATTGTTGCGCAATAATATGTCGGAAGGTCCATTTAAAGATCTGCTGATTGATGGAATTATCGGTGGGGTAGGAGCTGTCATTGTTTTCTTACCGAATATCCTGATTCTGTATTTCTGTATTTCTATCATGGAGGATTCTGGTTATATGGCTCGTGCGGCTTTTATCATGGATAAGATCATGCATAAAATGGGGTTGCACGGAAAGTCGTTTATTCCTCTGATTATGGGATTCGGATGTAATGTGCCTGCGATTATAGCGTCCCGTACTATTGAGAACCGGAAGAGTCGTCTCATTACCATGTTGGTGAATCCATTGATGTCTTGTAGTGCGCGTCTGCCGATTTATTTATTGTTGGTGGGTGCTTTCTTCCCGAACAATGCAAGTTTGGTGCTGTTAAGTATCTATGTGATTGGTATTGTGCTGGCCGTGGTAATGGCTCGCTTGTTTAGCAAGTTTCTGATAAAGGGTGATGATACGCCGTTTGTGATGGAGCTTCCTCCTTACCGAATGCCGACAGCGAAGTCTATCTTCCGGCATACATGGGAAAAGGGAGCGCAGTATCTGAAAAAGATGGGCGGAATTATTATGATTGCTTCTATTATTATCTGGTTTCTGGGATATTATCCGAATCATGATGCTTATGAAACGGTTGCCGAGCAGCAGGAGAATTCTTATATCGGTCAGTTGGGGCGTGGAATAGAGCCGGTAATAAAGCCATTGGGATTTGATTGGAAATTAGGTATTGGCTTGCTTTCCGGTGTAGGGGCGAAAGAATTGGTGGTAAGTACGTTAGGCGTTTTGTATGCAGATGATCCGGATGCTGACTCGGTGAGTTTGGCAGAACGTATTCCGATTACTCCATTGGTCGCTTTCTGTTATATGCTGTTTGTATTGATTTACTTCCCGTGTATTGCGGCGTTGGCGGCTATCAAACAGGAATCGGGTAGTTGGAAATGGGCGCTTTTTGCTGCCTGTTATACAACGGCATTAGCTTGGCTTGTATCATTTACTGTTTATCAGATTGGAGGATTGTTTGTATGAATAATTGGCAAGAGTGGGTAGTCGGAGTACTCGTTGTGCTCTGCATTGCCCGTGTCGTATATGGAATATTTCTTTTTTTTCGTCGTACGCGGGAAAATCAGAATCCTTGTGACAGCTGCGTAAGTGGCTGTGAACTAAAGGATATGATGGAGAAGAAACGCAGAGAGTGTGATGTAAAGAAAAAAAGTACAAAGAAAAATTGCTGCGGATAGTTGGTAGTTTCAAAATTTGTACTACCTTTGCAACCGCAAACGAGAAATAATGGTTCCTTGGATGAGTGGCTTAGTCAGCGGTCTGCAAAACCGTGTACGGCGGTTCGAATCCGCCAGGAACCTCAACTATCACTTTAAAACCCTTGAAAGTCAAGCACTTTCAAGGGTTTGTTTTTTATGGAGACCGTTTCGGGGACTACTTGAAAATTATTGTTCCTGCTGGGTGCTCTCGTCAATTCCTGCATTATGGTATGGTACAATAGGTACTGTGTTTAATTCTTTATTTTAGGCTTTTCCCTATTGACAATTATAGTATTCACTAGTTTTTTATGATTTTCCTGCGTTACTTTTGTTATAAACCAAAAGAAAAACGCCATGAAAAAGATTTTATTTATTCTATTTACAGTTCAGTTTATTCTGATCCCTCGGATAACAGGAAGTTATGGTGCAAATTCTATCGGAAATAATCATGGACATTCGGTAACTAATCAAGAAAAGAAAACCATCAAGAAAGACATCTTTGGAGATACTGTCATTGAGGACAATCACGGTAATAGGAAAACCATTAAGAAAGATATCTTTGGAGATACTGTCATTGAGGACAATCGCGGTAATAGGAAAACTATCAAGAAAGACATTTTTGGAGATACTGTCATTGAGGACAATCGTGGTAATAGGAAAACTATCAAGAAAGACATCTTTGGAGATACTGTCATTGAGAACAATTGCGGTAATAGGAAAACCATTAAGAAAGACATCTTTGGAGATACTGTCATTGAGGACAATCGCGGTAATAGGAAAAGCATCAAAAAAGATATCTTTGGAAATACTGTCATTGAAAATAATAAAGGTTATAAAAAGACCATTAAGACAGATATATTCGGTAATAAAATAATCGAAGATAATCATGGGAAAAAGCAAATTATTAAAAAAGATATATTCGGGAATGTTATTATTGAGAATTACTAAGGCATCTATCTAAGTATGATAAAGAGCAGGACTTGCAGTGTGGACTTATGCTCAGAATCAAAAACATTTTTTATATAATATCAACAACAATAGACTGATAATGACACGGACTATGGAGTATTACTGTTAACTGCTTCTCAGCGTGAGGATGACGAGGAAAAGAAAGAAAATCCGATACCGGAAAATTTTGTTTTTTACAATTGAACCTGAGGCCGTAGCATTGGCTGCAAGTGAATTTTGTCAATCTTGTGGATTCTCCTAATATGTCTGTTTTTTTATATATTAGCTTCGAAAATTAGACTGAGTCAGTTTAAAAATGGAGGTGTGCCGGGATGTACTTTCCCGCCTGGTCAGCATTTTCGGCACGCCCCCATTCATGTATCTACTTTTATTCCAGAATAAAGATGAACCCTTTGTCTTTGGGACCGTTTATTTTATCTTTTGGCGACAGGCTGAATCCTTCCTGGAAACCTTTGATGTCAGGAGCCGTCAGCCTGGCTTTATCAGCGTCAATGCCCAGTTTCTCCCAATCTATCTGCAGTTTTATATCACTGTCTTTTTTTGCCCAACTGGCAATGGCAATCATTACTTTGCCATCTTTCACAAACGAGGTTGCCAGAATGTCATTGCGTCCTGTCTTCACTGGATTGTAGGATACCCAATAGCCCATCATGCGGCTGTCTTTTATGCCGAATGCATCCCACACCTTCCAGAGTTGTGAGGGGATGGATTCCATTGGTTCGCGTGCGGTCATCCCGTACAGCATGCCCCGATAAGGATTGCCGCCATCCTGCAACATTTCGCTCATCATGCCGAAGGGGATACCCGATACATCTGTCAGCCAGTATTCCGGTGACTTTTCGTATTTAAAGTATTCTCCAAACCAAAGGCGGTCCAGGTAAGGCATGTGCTCCATGTAAAGGAATATGCTGTTGATGTAACCGTCGGCCGGATTGAACTGATTGGCTGAATGGACATCGATGCGCGGATCGGGACGGTTACTTTCCAGTACCCGGCGGATGCGTTTCATCGTGTTACGATCGAAAGCCAAGTCATCGATATAGACTCCGTCGATGCCGACATTTTTTGTCAGCCAGTTCAGTCCTTCCACATAGAAGTTGTGCCAGCGTGAAATGCCGGTGTTCACGATTGCCGCATCCTTGTAAGCATCTACAAACCAGGCTCCGATGTAGTCGCCGTCCAGATGTTCCTGTAGCCAGGCATAGCCTCCTCCCTTGCCCGGTGAGAAGATTTCGTGTCCAAGGCTCTTCAGGGCAAACAGCTCCGGTGCATGGTTCGTCAGTTCGCGTACCGTATAGTATATTTTCACTTTATATCCTTTGGCATGCGATTCGTCTACGTACTGCTTCATGAAGGCAGGGCGGAAGAAAGGATAGTTGATATGCGGATTCACCGCATTGCCGTGATGCAGGTTGATAACGTTTGCTCCTGTTTCTCCCACAACGTCTACAGCCTGGTAGGCGTGTGCGTCGCCCTCTTTCAGTTTCTCGGCAGGCTGGTATCCGTGGTAGTAGCGGTCGGTCCATTGCTTCATCGTGTCGATGGGCTTGAAGGGAGTTACCAATACCAAGAAGTCGAAGTTCAGCTCTTCGCCCTTTTGGAGGGTACGGCTGCCACTGTATGTCTTGATGTCTACCTGGTTTCCTTTCTCTTTATAGCTGATGCCGCCTTTACCGTCGTTAAACCAGGATGGAGGCATGTTCAACGGTTGCATTTTGTAGAAGTTTGTGTTTAGCGGACGGCGATAGTTCTCTGCACGGAACAGGCATTGCATGCCGGCGTTTACATCGCCAAACCAGAAACCTTCCTGATTCCGTTCCACATTCCATTTCCATTGGTCGCTTTTCGGGCGCAGTGAGCCTTCATAACCCATTCCCAAACGATATTTGGCCGTTGTTGCCGGCATGGAAGTTAACAGGGCTATATCGTCTACCGATGTATTTTCGGCAGCCTTTACTTTGATCTGATAATTCATGAAACCATCGAATTCCATACTTGCAAGTACTGTTATGTCCAGTGCCTCTGCTTTTCCGGTAGCGGTCCAGCTTACCGTTCCGTCTTCCTTCTTGCCGAACTTTAGCGGTGAAGTGATGGTGACGGGCAGTGGCTTTCCATTCTGGCGAATGACAAATTCCATCGGTTGTGACAGAATGTCTTTGGGTTCTTTGCCTATGGAAGTCATCTCTTCGGTGAAGTAACTCCGGATGGAAGCCGGCAGTCCCAGTTCGCCGGCAGTGACGCTGCGTCCCAGCACGCTGATTGTACGGTCTGCCACCTTTATCGGAATGAATGGCTTCACCGGCCGGTTATTGACTGCATACTGTGAATTCAGCCAGCGCAAACGTGACAAACGCCACAAGTCTCCGTCTCCTTTGTCCACCAGTACGTTGTCCGACAGGTTAATGGCTATGTTCACTTCCTGTGAAGCACCGCTCAGGTCGCTCACGGTGACCGTGCCCCGGTAGATCCCTCTGCCGGCATGTTCCGGCATCTGGATGCCGATCCATAAAGGTTGTACACGGCCTTTACCGACGTTTACCTCCGGAGGTATCGGGCGTCCCAGCCAGTCGGTTCCTTCCGTGTTGAAA
>OJNV01000952.1_pt1 | contig 15417 bp, 6 predicted proteins | sample 1597961 | NCBI WGS metagenome assembly OJNV01 (sample SAMN01915220, study PRJEB22387) | human gut metagenome | isolation source: stool | host: Homo sapiens | place: USA
TTATCAAAAATATATGGTTCTGAAACAGAGGCATCTTCTTTTCCTTGGGTATCTTCTCTCATCTTGACTTTATAAGCCCTCGCACTTTGAGCATAAGCATTAATAAGTGTTGTAATAGATTCCTTTTCACCTATCGCACTTCCAGGCACGATAAATTGCCCCATATTTTTAGTCCAAGATTTAAACGCGTTACCAGAATTACTTGCTCCATCTCCACCAAGAATTCCACAGTTTTCAGCAAGCACCTGTATCATAGCTAACATTAATTCAGTGTAATCTACCCTGTAATATTCTAAGGAAGCTTTTAACTGCAGATTTTCGTCTTGTAAAACTGATTTAACCGTATTTTCCATATTGCGTACTTCTGAAGATACATCTGCTTTTGCAGAAGAATTTTCTGTTTCTTTATAGATGAGTTTATCTTGGAATTCTGACCAATCCGTTGTTTCAAATACGGTTAGTGCATCATCTTTTGTATCATCGTTCCATTCAAATGTTTCTGTAGAATCATTTGAAGAGAAGTTCCATATAGGTGATGGTGCTGCAAATGTCTGTAATGGGAACATAGATATACATAAACATGATGTTAATGCAGGTATCAATATTTTTTTTCGTATCAATAGTTTCACCTTCCTTTTTCTTTTTTAATATGAAAAAAAAGGACAAAGAGACTTATCGTCTACTTTTGTCCTTAAAATTATTTATTTTTCTTGTAAAAAATAAATGTCCATATACCGCAGATTCCCATTAATACAAGCGCCATAAAAAATTTTGTAAAAGAAAATGGGAAAAATTGAAATGTTTTTTTCTCTGTTTTTGGTTTGATCACTTCCACAACTTCTTCCTTACTTGGTTTCATCATGGTACGGTAACCGTGCAGAATACGTGGACGATATTCACTGTCTTCGGGCAAGCTGCTCAACAATTCAGCCATACCGGCAGCCATCCATCCATTACCTCTTCCCCAATAGAAAGGAACATCCGGAGCATGATAGAAAAGACCATTCGGACATTGCAGTTCGTCCAGATACATCACCATCTCTCTTGCAGCACGGTCTATATATTTACGATCACCGGTAACTCTGTAAGCCTGAGTCTGCACAATAGTAATCATGTACATATCGTCAATCCACAAACGGGTCTGCCAGGAATAACCTTTCTGGTCCCATTCTCTTTCTTTCGGTTTGGCGTTTGCAGGGAGTTGCCATTGAGTATCGGCATAAGGAAGACCCAGATCCAGATAGCGTTGATCCTTTGTAATCTTATACAGTTCCAAAGGCAAGCTACCGAACATATTTACATCCACATGATTCATGATAGGCAATAAGGCCTTTTCTGTTGTGAACAGAAGCTCAAATCTGTTCTGCAAAAGCTTCACAAGCTCTTGATCATTGGTAAGTGCAGCAAACTTTAGCCCTCCATTCCAGGTAAAAGTCTCCGGATAACTAATCCACTTTCCAATATGAAGCATATGCTTTCCATCTACAAAATGATATGCAAGACGTTTACCGACTTCTTTAGGGGTATATCCCTCGGGAAAATCGGTCAATAAACTTGTTTGAGCGAATACGAACTGAAAAGGAAGTAAAAACAGCAATAATAACGACTTCTTACACATAAGGTTAATTCTTTATTTATTAGACATTAAGAAACACATAATTGTTATCATGGTATAATCTCTTATGAGACGGTTACAAAGATAGCGCACAGTATCTTCTCAATACGAAATAAGCATTCCAATAAATAGAAAAAACATCTCAAAATCGCATAAAAGCCACAATTTTATTCCAAATAAAGCCACTAAATATCAGTCATCAATGAATTTGTTCACTCCGTCATCCTGAGCTTACTGAAAAATCCCATTTCTTTGCACAAGTTGCTTCTTACTTACTTTAGCCGGAGCGTCCGGAACATTCGGTACATGAGTTTAAACTTTCCCGGCAATCAGTTGTATAGACAGAACGTGCAGCATCTATATATCGGACGTATTGCATCTATATATCCAATGTGTTGCATCTATATATCCAATACGTTGTATCTATATATCCAACGCCACCGACATATAGATGCAAAACGAACAGAAAAAAGAAAGACGTTCAAGACTTCCAATGCCGATGATTTAACTCATACACCGGAAATTCCGGATGCCTCCCTTTAGCCGGCAAAATCCTTCGGAAGTACCCCGAATTGCTTCAGGAAGCATTTAGAGAAATAAGAAGAAGAATTGAACCCGACCATATAACAGATTTCATTGATACGGCTCTCACCTTCTTTCAATAATTGGGCGGCACGCTTCAAACGTTCTATGCGTAAATACTCATTGGGACTCAAGTCTAATACTCCCTTCATCTTACGATAGAAACTGGAACGGCTCATATTCAGGCTCTCTGCCATATCATCCATACTGAATTCCTGGTTTGACAGGTTAGAAAGAATTATTTCGTTCAGCTTCTTGATAAATTCTTCATCAGCCTTAGTCAATGCCATTGTATTGACCGCAACAAAAGGAGATTTAGCAAAATCCCTGCGAAGTTTCTCCCGGTTATTTATCAGATTGGAAACCACAGCCAGGAGATATTCCGGTGAAAAAGGCTTTTCAATATAAGAGTCCGCTCCCAGTTCCATTCCTTCAATCTTAGACTGGATATTTGTCTTTGCAGTTAAAAGTATAATAGGAATATGGCTATAACCTACATTCGATTTTATAGTCTTGCAAAGTTCAAAACCATCCATCAACGGCATAACGACATCACTCACCACCAGATTTACGAAATTACTATCCAAAGCTTCCAAAGCCTCTTTACCATTGGTAGCGGTGATTACAGCATATTGAGACGATAACTGACGTTCGATGAAAGCGAGCATTTCCGGATTGTCTTCTACAACCAAAACCATATGTTTGCTTTCTTTCGAATGTTTCCCTTCCAATTTATCATCCGGATAGGATTCACCGGATGTTTCCGCTTGCAACTCTGCATCTTTATTCTCTACATCAGAATCCAGAGCTATGACCATATCCTGGGTGATAGGAAGTGTCAAGCGGAAAATGTTCGCTTCTTCTCCCTGAACCATGACCAAAGTACCACGATGGAGCTCTGCCAACGAACGGGAAAGAGCCAAACCGATACCCGCACCTGTAGTAACCTTTCCCTCTTCTTTCTGGCTAAAACGGACAAAAGGCTGAAAGATCTCCTCTTTCATCTCATCAGGAATGATTACTCCGTCGTTCTTAGTCACCACATAGAAAGCCTGCTTTTCCTGATCTACTTCCAGCTTTATATGCATATAACTATCAGCATACTTCATCCCATTATTTAAAAGATTACTTATAATCTTCGTAAAAGCTTCACGGTTGACATGCGCACAGAAGTTTTCATCCGGCAACTCCAATGTAAAGTCGAGACCTTTCTGGCGCGAAAGGGAACTAAATCGCATATAAGTCTCTCTCAAAACATTAGTAATATCACATTTGGTAAAGTTCAGACTGTATCCCTGACTCTCTACCTTCCTGAAATCCAGAAGTTGATTCGTCAGGTTCAGCAACCTTTCCGTATTATGCTGCATGATGTTCAGATCTTCATGAGTTTCCGGGTCCAGATGCTTTTTCAGAATGATATTCTCCAAAGGTCCTTTTATCAATGTCAGCGGAGTGCGGATTTCATGTGCTACGTTCGTAAAGAAATCTATCTTGGCATTATAAATCTCACGTTCTTTCTCCTGTTCGAACTTCTCAAGCTGGCGGCGGTGCTGCCTGCTGCTACGTTGCTTGAAATACCAGAAAGTATATACAAAGCAAACAATAAACAACAATAAATAAATGCAATAAGCCCAGATGGAAAGATAAAAAGGAGGACGGATATGGATATATAACAACTGTTCTTCGGGTCCCCAAATACCATCACTATTGGACGCTTTCACACGAAACTGATAATCACCATGCCACAGATTGGAATAAGTCACAATAGGGCTTTCCCCCACAGTTATCCAGTCCTTATCAAAGCCATCCAATCTGTACATCAATTTATTCATTTTCGGCACCTGATAACCCAAGGCTGCAATACGGAAGGAAAATGAGTTCTGATTAGCCTGAAGGGTAATACTGTCCGAGAAAGTAATGCTCTTATCAAGAGGAGTATTCTCTTCATCGGCACGAACTTCTTTATTAAACAGCATAAAATCGGTAATCACCACCGGCGGCAGGTTCTTATTCTCTGTAAATGTCTTAGGATTAAATACAATAAAGCCATCAATACTACCCAGATAAATGTTACCGGCTTCATCCTTATAGCTGGAACGGTAGTTAAATTGATCACCAAGCAATCCATTGGCCGTAGTATATCCCTTCACCTGTTTAGTTACAGGATTAAAACGTACCAACCCACTATTCGTAGTCAACCAGAACAGACCCTCCGCGTCTTCTACAATCTGGTAAACGACATCATTAGGCAATCCGTTGGATGAATTATAGCTGGTAAAAGTCTCCGTTTCAGGATGAAACAGACAGAAACCACCTCCTTGCGTAGTCAGCCAGATCTGGCGATGGGAGTCTTCAAAAATACTCAAAACCTTATCATAAGGAAGGCTCTCTTGATTACCCTCATTGTGCACATAGTTTTTCCATCTCTTTTCATTCACATTATAGCAATAAGCGCCATTCGCATAGGTTGCCAGCCACAAGTTACCGCCCGAATCCTCCTTTATATCATATACAAATCTGCCGGCCAGTTCTGTAATCCTTTCAAAATCATCCGTTTGTCCATTGTATTTTAACAGACCGAACATCGTTCCCAAATAAATATCACCAGTCGTTGTTCTGCAAATAGCAAAGATGCTGTTATCAATTAATGAACGTGGAGAACCATTTTTCTGGTAGGTTTTCAGGATATTACCGGTATTAGTATCTACAATTTTCAAACCTTTAGAGAAAGTTCCAACCCACAACTTATCACCCACCATACAAAGCCCATGAATATTCGTAAACCCGGAACTGGGTGCAAAGAATGAGAAGGTCTTAGTGCTCGGATCAAAACGGTTCAAACCACCATCTTCGGTGCCAATCCATAATATGCCCTTATTATCCTGACAAAACTCACGAACCCGTTTGCCTTGCAAATTATTGTCCCCATCTTTCGGATAATACTTCTCAAAATAAGTATAGGATTTCGGATAATAATCTACTCCCCCAAAATATGAACCTACCCAGATGCCACTTTCACGATCCTCGCACAACGAATAAACGGCATTATCGGACAACGAATAAGGATCATCCTTAGAACTATGCAGATGCACATACTTGTCCGTACGAAGATTGTAGATATAAACTCCCGATTCAGCTCCTATCCACAGTTCATTATCCGAATTTACCAACAGGTCACGGCTATATACCATTTCACCGGTTTCATCCATCAACAGCAAATTTCTCAGGTTACCGGAAGTCAGATTCAACTCCTGCACTCCCTTTCTTATGGAACTTATATAGATGCAATTATATGCTCCCGGAACTATCTTCATGATAACATCATCCTTAAAAACCTCATCACTATCCTTCGGGGAAAGATAAGGGTGAAGCGTTTTTAAATTATCCTTGGAATAGAACAGGCCATTGCCATAAAATCCTACCCAGATTGTTCCACTATTATCAAAAGCAACACTCTGTACATTGGCTGAGAACTCATTCAATGTATAATTATGAAGTTGGCCTTTTTGCGGCTCATAACAGAAGAGTCCCTGTGTTTCAACCGCTATCCATACCCGGCCCTGTTTATCTCCCGAAATAGCGGAAACAGTCCGTTCTATCTTTGTATTCTCCCCACTCAGACGGTCAAATGGAATAAAAATCTCCTGGTCAGAATAATAATTATACACCCCGGCATCTGTACCAACCCAGATATTCCCTTTATTGTCCTGATAAAGACAAGTCACGAAATTGTTTCCCAAACTATGATTATCAGTCATATCACGTTTAAAGTTCCGGAATGACATCCCATCGTATCGGCTCAGTCCACCCTTGGTACCAAACCACATAAATCCCTTCTTGTCCTGTATAATAGCATTGACTGTAGTCTGGGATAACCCATCCTGAATGCTGAGATTTTTGAAATAGTAATGTTCATCTGCTGCTTGTGCCCAGCAAATGATATAGCAAAGAAAACTAATAAGGGCTATTATTCTTTTCTTCATTTTCGTGCTTTTTATAGATTCATACGTCAAATATAGCCCAATTTGACGATAAACAATAAAAGAAACATTTCAATAAATAGAAATATCGTCCCTTTAAGATTCAAGAAAATCAATCAAACAACGGTTTATAACAGAACTTCGATAAAAATAGCCCTTTTCATCGAAGTTCTGTGACTCAAAACAAGCGTCATTTCACAAGTTTAGGGGTTATATACTCTTCACTAATTCTCATGCGGTCCACTCCACCGACATTTTCAAACGAAACTTCTCCGATGTACATGGCACGCGGATGAATGTTATCCTTATCTTTATGAGCATGATAGACTATGCGAAGCTTGCCGGCTTTATCCGTAAACATAGCACTATGCCCCACTCCAACCAGCTTACCGGGCTTTTGTAATAAAGGGTTTTCATCATACTTCGTCCATGTACCCATCAGATCGGTAGCCGTAGCACAGCCTACACCATAAAATGGACTTTCATAACTGTTAGCAGAATAAGACATATAATAAATTCCATTATGCTTAAGAATATAGGAACCCTCATTCACGCGAGGCCAGACTTTCTCCCATTCCTGAGTTACATGGAGGCAAGGATGCATTGTCTCTTTCTTGATAGTAATCAAATCCTTTTCCAACTCTGCTATCCAAATGTTGTTACCGTCATTGAAACGTACAAAGGATAAATAAGGCGTACCGTTATCATCTATAAACAGAGAATTGTCAATACACTTCTCATCAGCAATCATCGGCTCCTTCTTATCCTGAACAAACGGTCCCGTGGGAGAGTCCGCAACCGCTACACAGATATGTTCATCTGCCGAATAATACATATAGAATTTCCCATTTACAAAATAAATCTCAGGAGCCCAGAACCAACGGTCCGCCCAGGAATCTTCCTTATTCAATGCCAACCCTCCATACTTCCAGGTCAGCAAGTCATCGGAGGTATAAAATTCAATTCCTTTATTCGAATGCGTACCATAGGCATAGTATACTCCATCGTGCAGCAAAATGAACGGATCACCCAAAGGCACAGGTGTTTCAGTGGTATTGACAACAGCATTGTCAGCACTCTTTTTAGAGGAACATTGGCAAGATGCCAATGTTCCAAACATAAACAAACAGACAAGAAATAAATTCTTTTTCATACAATTCTATTTCGATAATACTCTATTGACACAACCTGAATACATGCTTCATTAGTCAGTAAAATGATAGTTATAAGGGTTCCGCTTAAAATGATAACGATGTCTTGGTAATGGCAACGGGTCCTGCAAACGCAATTCCCAGGCCAACAATTTTGTCAGCAACTCGCTCTGCTTATCTATCAACTTGGGATTTCCAAATAAATTATTAATTTCATACGGATCTTTCTTCAAATTGTACAGTTCCCCTTTTCCATAACTATTCATAATCAGTTTCCAGTCACCCATACGTACCATTCGGGAGGTTCCACTTTGAGTCCATGTATTCAATTCGTCAAAATGAGCCACCTTATTGGGTCCCAGCGCACCTTCCTGCTCAAAAGTCAAGCTATCGTCCAAAGGAACATCTTCTCCGCCAAAACCTAACTGTACAACAACGCTTGAGAACTCTTCTTTCGGATATTCTTTACCCGTCAACATAGGCCACAAACTCCGTCCCTGAACACCTACCGGTATTGAATCACCTATCGCAGTGCAGAAAGTAGGGAAAAGATCGGCCAACGAAACATGCGCATCTATAGCTTTAGGCTGCTTCTTTATCTGATAGCCTGCCCAAACCATCGGTATTCTGGTTAGAGACTCAGACAAGCCTACTCCCTTACGAATTAGTCCGTATTCACCGCAATAATCTCCATGATCGGACAGAACAACGATGATAGTTTTCTCGAATAGTCCCTTTTCCTTCAGCTCCTCAACCAAGCGTTTGATCTGATCATCAATGAGACGAATCATCCCCATATAATTTCCACGTAACCGAGGCAAGTCTCTTTCAAGATCAGGACAAGAAGCGTCTTCCAGTTCCGCCAGAATCTGATACTTTTCTCCCTTCTTCAATACATCCTTACGTGAAGTCTTCACAGCCGGAATCTTATCCGGTGCAAACATTGAATAATAAGGTTCACAAACCTGATACGGATTATGCGGTTCAGGGAATGAAACCCATACAAAGAACGGATTGTCCTTCTGGCTATCTATCCACTCTATAGCCTCATCCACAATTCTCGTAGGTTGCTGATCTTTCAAAGGTATAGGCGAAGGTTCCAGATACTGCCCGACTGCCTCTTTAAAGAATTTGGAAATAGCACGCTCTCCTTCCGTCACCGGCTTATTCTTCCCCCAGTGAGAATATTCAGACCAGAAATCCATATCCTTTGAGTTCAGATAAGCATGATTCTTACCTACTAAAGCTGTTTTATAATGATTCTCCTTCAGAACGGTTACCAAGTCTTTCGCATAATTAATGTCACGCACATTGTGATTGGTACGTACATGAGTTGCAGTTGGAAAACGGCCGGTAAACATGGAACAACGTGCAGGAGTACTGGCCGGCATAACCGTATACGCTTTATCGAACCAAGCGTTCTGATGTGCCAATTCATCGACAAATGGAGTAATATCCATGGGAAAACCTTCACGTCCACACAAATCGGCACGTTGCTGGTCCGTCATTATCACTACGATATTAGGTTTATCTGTCTGTGCAAACAAAGACAAGCCTATTCCCTGGAGAACGATTCCTGAGAAAAGATGTTTTCTAAAATTCATAACTATCTGATTTTAATTAATAACCATATAAAAAACGACACATACTCCATAACCCCTATAAAGAGATTATGAAGTATGCAGAGACTCAATCACATCAATCCCAACCCGGATTCTGCACCATATTAGGATTCATTTGCATTTCTCTCGCCGGTATCGGAAGACTCCAGTAATGATCTCCTCCCCAGGCATAATTATTAGTTCTGGTTCCCCATATCTGAGTCATACCATTCATCTTGCCTTCTTTGTCCTTATAGAACTTCAGATCTTTCCAGGTTCTCCAGCGAATCTCATCGAAATAAATCACGTCTTCACCTATTAATTCCCAATGGCGTTCGTTCATGATACGCTGGTGCATATCTGTTTTTCCTGTAACCTGAGTAAATTCGTTGGTTCCCAGTAATTGGGCTCCTGCCCTTTCGCGCACCTCATTCACTTTGCTTATGGCTCCGGGAAGATCATTCAACTCATTCAATGCCTCCGCCCAATTCAACAGAACATCCGCATAACGGATAAACGGCAAATCCAATTCAGAATATATATTCGGTAACTCTAATCCTTCACCCACAAACTTACGATTTAAGTAATAGAACTTCAAACTTGTATCTGTTTTCAAATCCCCATATGTGGTATAAGAACGGAAAGGATAACGCATCACATACTCTTTAGGAGTTCCTTCAACCCCACCAAGAAAAGAGGCATAAGGGGTTATAACGGACATTGCCATTCTCGGATCACGGTTTTCATAGGCTTTTTTAATCCTCTCCTCGTTACCGGAAGCATCATATTTGGACATATCAGCCCCCGCAGCTACTGCGTTCTTTCTTTCAGTCTCCGTGATGTTATTCCGCAGAAAATACACCATACGCTTATCAATGCCCATATCATTATATCCGGGGATAATGTCATCCCAATTGAACTTACTACCGTCTCTATTTTCGTAAGACTCGGCAAACTGCGGGTTTATAATATAATTATTCCACCCCAATCCATTGCCTGAAGGGTCGGGCGGCAAGCATCTGTTACCGAAACCTCTGTTCTTCTTTTGCGTATAATCCGGATGATCCAGACATTGCAAAGAGAATATCATTTCATCGCAACGCTCATTTTCCACCTTAAACAGTTTCTTGTATGACTCCTCACCCGCACCTTTATAGAGCGTGTATCCACAATCCTTTACTGCCTGAAAATCATCAGCCGCCTTTTTCCATTCTTTCATCCACAGATATACCTTGCCTCTTAAAGCATAGGCTGCACCTTTTGTAATATGCCCGTAATTGGCATCATCCGAACTGTATTTATCCGGCAAATCCGGATTATTGATACAGGAAGTCAGATCATCCACTATATATCCCCAGACTTCATCCTGAGTGGAACGTGCCAGTTTTGCCTCATCAATATCCTTAATCGGATCTTTATAGTAAGGAACTCCATTATACAAGATATTCAGCCTGTAATACCACCAGCAACGCAGAAACATACATTCTGAAATATAGCGGCTTCTTTTAGTCTCATCAAATCCCTCGACCGTAGGCAGATTGCCAATCACATCATTTGCCTTGATAATTCCCTTATAGAATCTTTGCCAGGGAGCAGAACTCCCTTTAACAGAGCTCGGAGAATTTGTCGCAAATAAGAAATTGAAAGTAGGAGCTATACCTATACCGTAATCCATAGTACTGGACCATATATCAAACCATCCGTTGGCAACATCGCTATAATCCACATACAGTTGATTATACACACCCGCTATCGTCTGTTCCGCCAAGGTAGGAGTCGACCATACATTCCCTTCCGCCGGCTTTCCATTGGGTGACAAATCCATATCTACGCAACCTGCGGTTGACATTCCCACAAGGACCACTGCGGCCATCGTTTTCATCAGATTTCTTCCTTTGTTTATATTTATCTTGTTCATACCATTTAATTTTAGAAAGTAACATTTACACCAAAAGCATATTGTCTCATAGGAGCATAGCCCACTCCACTCATCATTTCAGGATCAATACCTTTGAACTTAGTAATCGTCAACAGATTCTCTCCCGAAACATAGACACGCACATTTTGCATGCACACCTTCTGTACCCAATCTTTGGGGAGCGTGTAGCCGACTGTCAGATTCTTCAGTTTCAGATAATTGCCATTATGTAGAATATGCTGGCCGGAAACACTTACCTGAGCTGCTTTATCCATGGTGAGACGGGGATTTGCCGAAGTAAGATTTGTCCGCGGATCATTCGGATTCTCAGGATCGTAAAAGTAATGGTCATAAGCTACATCTTTACCCATTCCATACCCAAACCAGGTTATACTACTATTCTCACCAGACTGATACCAGTTGATTTTGAATCCGGCAGCACCAGCCCAGTTCATAGAGAAGTCAATGCCTTTCCATGACAGGTTTGTCTGGAAGCCGAAATAATACTTCGGTGTTTTAGAATAACCCTGGAAATCCTTGTCATCGTCGTCACCATAAATGCCATCTCCATCCAAGTCTGCATAAATGATATCACCATACCAGATATTACTCTTGCCGATTCCCTGTTTCGGATAGAACTTATATCCGGCATCCGTCATGGCCTGCAACCATTTCATATCATCTTCCGTACGGATCATTCCGTCAGAAGGCCCTCCTTTCGGATTTACCGTACCATCGGCATTAAAATAGTTTCTATTGCCTTTATATACGTTCAGCACATAAAATTCATTGATCATGTGCCCTTCCAAAACACGCTGCAAGTCTCCTGTTGAAACCTCACCCAGATTGGTATAATAAGTGGAACTACCATCCGCATTCTGCTGCCATCCGCGGACAAGTTCTCCTTTGTATTTGGTTACTTCATTCTTGTTGTAAGAGAAGTTTCCGGATATGCCGTACGAGACAGAACCGATCCGATCATTCCAACCTAAGGTTATTTCAAGTCCCTTATTAGTAACCTCTGCAATATTCTGTCGGGGAGAACTGAACCCAGACAAAGTAGGTGACAAAGTTGGATTATACAAGATACCGTCCGTCAACTTATTATAAACCTCCACTGTTCCACTCAAACGGTTTTTCAGCATAGAGAAGTCGATACCCAGGTTGGTAACCGTAGTTGTCTCCCATTCCAGGTTATAGTTGGAAAAACTTCCCATGCCCAGTCCGGGAACCTCCTTGTTGCCAAAAGCATAATGGGGAGCCGTAGCATAAACAGCCTGCCATTCATAGTTACCGATTGAGTTATTTCCGAGTTGTCCCCAGGAAACACGTAGTTTCAGGTTGTCGAGCCAATTCATCTTCTTCATGAATTTCTCTTCCGACAAACGCCACCCTGCCGAAAAGGATGGGAATATACCCCAGCGGTTCTCCGGAGAAAAACGGGAGGAACCGTCATAACGGACATTCGCCTCAAATAAGTAACGGGAATCATACGTATAAGTAACACGACCAAAGACAGAACGAGATGAAAACTCTGTAGTGCTTCCATCGATATAATCAGGCTCCGTCAATGCGTCAAAATCTGTAAGACTGGTATCAAGCATCCCTTTCTTACTAATGTCGGTAGTACGTGCCCATTTGCGGAATTCCTCATAGCCCACTAAGGCTGCCACATCGTGTTTACCTTTGAAAATCTGTCCCCAGTTTAAGGTGGTAGTATTTTTCCAGCTCTGATTTCCATCAATATAATATTTCACAGGGTACTCCGCAAGCAATTCGGAAGTAGGAGGAACATTCATAGTTTCTCCACGTTGGAATGAAAATCTTTCCTGATAATCGGAATAATGCCACAGATTCTCCTGCCGATAATGATCGTAGTAGAAGTTAGAAGTCAAATGGAAGTTCTTAAGGAAATCAATCTTAATATAAGGATTCACAAAGAATTTCGTTGTTTTATAAGAGCCTCCCGCACTATTCAGATAATAAACCGGATTGTTGACTACCGGATCTTCTTCGAGGGCTTCGGGAGCTCCATATTTCCCATCGTAATACGGATAGGTTCCCGGTGTACTTTTCTGCATTTGCAAACCATTCAAATCATCAACATTATTTCTTTCCTGATCTACATGATAACCCCATGCATTCAGTCCCACAGCCAAGAAACTGGCAACCTGTGACTCCAGATTACTGCGCATATAATATTTCTTCATTCCTGAATTCACCACCAGACCGGGATTATCCACATACGTAGCATTCAGGCTATACCGGGTTCTCTTTTCCGCACCGGTAAGCGTAATAGAATGTTCTTGCATCAATTTCGGATTATACACCTCATCGTACCAGTCCGTATTCGGATAGGCCACATAATTCGGGTAACCCGATTCGGATATTCCATTCGGATTGCTGGCCGCTGCACGCCACGTATCAATGGTAGTTTGGCTAAACACCTGTGCCTGCCCTGCATTGTCCGAAGCCTCATTGATAAATTCCATGTAGTCGGCATAGTTTGAAACCATACGGATCAGATTAGCCGGTGTATTATAGGAGAATTTTCCTGAATAGGTCACGTTGATTTTCCCGTCCGTACCTTTCTTGGTAGTCAATAGAATAACACCATTAGCACCCCGGTTACCATAAATAGCACACGAAGCGGCATCTTTCAGGATGGAGATAGAAGCGATATCATTAGGATTGACATTATTCAGCGACATTTCCATTCCATCGACCAGCACCAATGGTGCAGAATCATTTAAAGTACCTGTACCGCGAATACGCAGAGTAGATGATTCTGAGTTGGGCTTACTGGATGTCTGCATCACATTCAATCCGGCCACCATACCCGATAAAGTAGAAGCAAGCGTAGTTACGGGACGCGACAAAGTCTTATCATCAAAATTAACCGTAGCAACAGAACCCGTCAGATTCACTTTTTTCTGAGAGCCATAGCCCACCACTACCACTTCATCCAACAATTCGTTATCGGACATCATCCTGATGTCCAAGACACTCTGATTGCCAACCACTATCGACTGGCTTTTATAGCCGATATACGATATCTCCAAGACATCTCCTGTAGCCACAGACAATGAAAACTTCCCATCAACATCGGTCACCGTACCCATAGAGGCTCCTTTAACCAGAATGCTGACACCAATAAGAGCCTCTCCGGTATCTCCGTCGATTATACGTCCTGTAATGTTCCGTTCATTTTTTGTTTGATCCGCCGAAAGGATAGATACGTGCACCGTTTCATTTGCCAAAGAAGACGATCCCACCGCGTTCGCAGAAAGACTCCCCATATATATAAGCGAACACACGAGGAATTTTGTATTTACCTGCATAAGATTTAAAGTTTTAATTAAACATCATTTTTTGTTTTCCATAAAACCGGTTCTTCCTGATAGTTTCCGGATACTAACAAGCTGAATCCAGCCATTCAAAGGTAGCGCTTATATGCAATTTCCGATAGAACGAAAAAATCATTTTATAGAATAATCGAGGCAAAAAGGTATTAGTAGTGTATCCGGCTATACCTCTGACACAGATATTGTACAAACAGGTCTTATTCTTGCATACAGAATACCCGAGATGTACTTGCTCCGTATCAAATCCGTAGTTTCTTCGTCCAGAGGTACTTCTGAGCAAAGAATGTACGGAGCAAGTACGGCTCAGATACGGCTTAGATACGATTTAAATATCCCACTACTTCAGTTGAAAAGTTGTTTTAGAGATCAAGAATCAAACGCGGACGGAACTCCGCTTCCAGTATTTCCCGCTGACGGGCATCAGCTACAAATAAACCGGTCGACAAAACTTCGCCTATAGCACCATTGTCCGTAACCACCGCTACTTCTCTTTTCCCTTCCACCGGTTTTCCGTTCCGGGGATTAATAATATGTTTTCGCTCATGCGAATCATTACCGGAAGTAGTGAGGCATTCATTCTGAAGAAGCAACTCCTGCGGTTTCCTCCCGTTTAGAACAGCGCCCTGTCCAAAACCGACCTTCCATCCATCAGCCAAGGGATGATGCCCAAAAGCCAATACAGAACTGTTTCCCATATTGATCAATGCATCCTTCACTTCATAATGTTGCAGTAATTTCCGTGTTTTTTCCAAAGCATATCCTTTCAGGAATCCGGAAAGGTTGATAGTCACTCCCGGTTGCAAAAAGAGAAGGGTACGCTCCTGAGGTGATAGTTGAACACTACGGATTAAATTGGGTGTATAATCAGCCGAATGAATAGTTACATCAAAACATCCAGCGGTACGGGTATAGCAATCTACACAGAAAGTAAGCATATCATAAAGCTCGTGGCTGACCTGTTGCGGATGTACAGAAGCAGTCCGGTTCAAATATGCCAGTTCACTATCCGCATCATAATAGTTGGCCATCTTTTCTAAACGACACAGCATTTTGTACACCGCATCGACTACCGACAGTAAAATGTCCTCCCCCTGCCTGCCACACAGCATTATATCGACACGTGTATGCATAGATGGAAACCAGGCATAAAGCAAGCCACCCTGAGAAGGTGAATATTTATAAAGATGTTTAATAACGTCCGGCAT
>OJNV01000972.1_pt1 | contig 15177 bp, 16 predicted proteins | sample 1597961 | NCBI WGS metagenome assembly OJNV01 (sample SAMN01915220, study PRJEB22387) | human gut metagenome | isolation source: stool | host: Homo sapiens | place: USA
CAATTTGATTTTGGGTATGAGAAATGATTTGCAAGGATAGCACATTTAATGCTTTTCGGTTGTAATACAATTTACATTGAAAATCTTATTAAGCTATGATAAAATTTTTTTGGGTGCAACCATAACGGTAGGCGGTTGACCCTCTACGGAGGGACTGTGACCCTCCGATTACATAGAAACCCGCAAGGGAATCTGAAGGAGTCAATGATTTCTTGGAAAGTAGGGCTGAGCCATATGAGTATTATAGATTTTATCGCAGTGGTAAGCTTTGGCTTAACCTGCTTTGGAATAGGGTATTCCCTTGGCAAAGATAACAACAACACACAGAAATAGCCGCCCATGTCCTGAGAAAACTGAGCGGCTTTTCTAAAGCTTAACAATTATCGGGTCAACCGTCTATCGGTGACACCCTTTTTGTATAATCAATATAACACGTATTGAGTGAAAATTCAACTAAAAAATCACATTTAGCTTTTCACAATGAGCTAGCAGATCATATTTTGTTCGATATAATATTTAAATGAGGGAGAACAACAGTATAATACGAAAGAAAGGGTGTGGTGATATGTCAATTAATGTGACAGAAGATTCGATAAAATCAGTATCTGGAATATTGTCGAAGAATGAAGAATATATGTATAAACTTAATTCTTCGATTCAGCAAGCTAAAGATGGAAAGGTAATTTCAAAATCAATGGAAGAGTTAGAGAAGCTGGCAAGTGAGTAATCTACAGTCCACGGAGTGGAGCTGCATATTCGTGCCAGGGTCATTATAGCGACAAATAGTCCAAAGGCAGATGTGGGACATTCCCACATCTGCCTTTTTCCGTATTTAAGCATAAAAAATACCACATAATAAACATTATGTGGTAAATTCCAAATTCATCTATATTATTCTACCACTTTACGGTTAAAAAACAAGAAATTTAGTCATACAAAATTCTTTTTTGTCAAATCATGACAAGAAAAATGTATCCATTTGATGATAATTATACAATTCAACAGTACTTTAGAGGCCTTTTGGGCTAAAAAATCCTACGTTCTTTACCACATAATGTTTATTATGTGGTACCCGCAGGAAGGTCATGATGCCATGAAATTAGAACTCTTTGAGCACAATCAAAAGGCATATGAAGCAGCCATTTCTATGATGGCTGAGACCGGAAAGGCAGCTATTATACATCCTACCGGAACAGGGAAGTCTCTCATAGCATTTAAGCTGGCGATGGAGCATCCGCAGGCGAGTGTGTACTGGCTGGCACCAAGCAGCTACATATATCATACGCAGCTTGAAAATCTGCAGAAGCTTATGAAGCCTGATTCATCAGATAAACAAATACAATCCCCGGACAATATCACATTTATCTCATACAGCAAACTCATGCACAATGAGGAGCTTATAGAGAAAATACAGCCGGACTACATCATACTCGATGAGTTTCACAGATGCGGCGCGGCAGAATGGGGAAAGAGCGTCAGAAAGCTATTGGATGCTCATAAAACAGCAAAAATACTGGGACTGTCAGCCACCAACATACGCTATCTCGACAATCAGAGAGATATGGCAGAGGAAATATTCGACGGCTGCATAGCATCAGAAATGACACTGGGCGAAGCGATGGCGAAGGGGGTACTCTCTACACCAAAGTACGTCATGGCGATGTACTCCTATGGTGAGGAGCTCAAGAAGCTAAAGCAGCGCATACAGACAATGGAGAGTAGAAGTAGTGCCAGAAAGAATATGGAGCTGCTCGAACAGCTGCGCCGTGCGCTGGAAAAAGCGGACGGACCTGACAAAATCTTTGAAAAGCATATGCGCATGGAAGGAAAAATACATGGCAAGTACATCGTATTCTGTTCCAGCCGTGAGCACATGGATGAGATGACAGAGCATATGCACGAGTGGTTTGACAATGTGGATACAAGTCCGCACAGATATGTGGCATACTACAGCAATCCGGAGACCTCAAAGGCATTTGCAGAATTTAAAGCAGATAAGAGTGAACATCTAAAGCTCTTGTACTGCATAGACATGCTGAACGAGGGCGTACATGTGGATGACGTGGACGGAGTCATACTGCTTCGACCGACGGTGTCACCAATCATCTATATGCAGCAGATAGGCAGATGCCTCTCGGCAGGCACAAATAAGACACCAATCATATTTGATTTGGTGGATAACTTCGAGAGCCTCTACAGCATCGATTGTCTGACAGAAGAGATAGACCAGGCATTCTCACTCATGCCATGTACACAGGTGGAGAGAGAAAAGTTCAAGGATAGATTCCGAATATACGACGAAGTGAAGGAATGCCGTCAGCTATTCGGACAGTTGCAGAGCAATCTGTCATCAACCTGGGACAACTACTATCTGGCAGCCTGCGCATACTACAGAGACCACGGCAACCTCAAGGTGCCAAAGGACTATGTGACAGACGATGGACTGACACTGGGAAGCTGGATACAGACCCAGCGCAAGGTGTACTCAGGTAAGATAGCCGGAGGACTCACAGCAGACAAGATAGAAAAGCTGAACCTGATAGGCATGATATGGAATGTCAGGAAAAACAGCTTTGATACAGCCTATGAAGAGCTGGAAAAATATCATGAGCAGCATGGAAATCTGGATATCAAGTCAAGATACATCACAGAAAGCGGATATCCGCTGGGCAAATGGATCAACAACATTCGTGTGTCAGCCAAGAAAAAGGGCAAGGAAGCAGTACTCAACAAAGAACAGCTCAAAAAGCTCGAAGCGCTTGGCATGATCTGGGATAAAAACAGCGAGATATGGGATGTCTATATCAGTGCTGCAAAGAAATATTATGAAGAAACAGGTGATTTGCACATACCGGTAAGGTATGTCACCGAGGACGGTGTGGCACTCGGCAACTGGCTTTCATCCATCAAGAATGGAAAGAGCGGCAGGAAAATGAGAGCGGAAACACTGACCGATGAGCAGAAAGCGCAGCTTAAAAAGCTGGGCATCAACTTGGAAAACACCAACAATACGGTGTGGAACAGCAAGTATGAGCTGGCAAAGGAATACTACACCGAGCACGGCAATCTCAACATACCGGTGGCATATTGCGTGGATGGAGTGAAGCTGGGCAGGTGGATATCAAATATACGAAGTAAAAGAAAAAATCCAAAGTCATCAGGGATGATGCTGGACGAGAGCAGAATAGCAATGCTCGACAGTATAGGGATGGATTGGAAATAGGAGAAAAAAAATGAGTCACGAAAAACAATGGAAAAATGCGGGGTTGTTTCTGTTACAGGTTTCAATTGTAATAATCAATACCATACTCTTTGCGGCGATATGGTATGCATACTATAAGGGCCAAATGTGGGGAACAACATTTTACAGAAAAGGGGACTATCTGCTTGTACTCCTGTATCTATGTCTGTCCGGAGTGATGACAAAGCTCTATGGTGGAGTAGATTTAAAGACAAGCAGGATATCAGAACTGATATATTCGCATGTAGTAGCGATATTTATCACAAACGCACTAATGTATATCGTGATTCTCTTACTTACTAGAAGACCAAAGAGCATATTGCCCCTGCTTTTGGTAACAGTACTGGAAATAATTGTAAGTGCCATATGGTCATATATGGCGAACCATCTGACAAACAGACTGTTCAAAGCAGCAGATGTACTTCTTGTATATGATAATGAGGAAGCTTTTAAAAATGGTAAAGAAATCATAGACAGACTTGCATGGAGATTTAAGTCGGTCGGAGAATTAAAGGTCACAGGTCAGGAGTCGATGGATAAACTAGTTTCAAAAATGAAGGAGACCGGTGCATCAGCGCTCATGCTTTGCGGCCTTACATCTACACAGCGAAATGACATCATAAAGTACTGTGTGGAGAATGACATAAAGGCTTACGTCAGACCCAATATAGGAGACTTTATAATTAGTAATGTCAAGACAGTACAAATGGCTAATCTGCCGGTCATGATATGTGAAAGAGCAACTCCAAGTCTGTTCTATGTAGCGATGAAGAGAGCAATGGATATCGTAATCTCTCTCATAGGACTGGTTATAGCGAGTCCATTCCTACTCATAACAGCTATAGCCATCAAGGCATATGATCATGGCCCTGTATTCTATAAGCAGGTGCGACTGACAAAGAATGGAAGAGAATTTAAGATACTCAAGTTCAGAAGCATGAAGGTAGATGCAGAGAAAGATGGTGTAGCAAGACTGTCATCAGAAAATGACGATAGAATCACACCGGTAGGAAAAGTGATCAGAGCTTGCAGAATAGATGAATTACCACAACTTATAAACATTCTAAAAGGTGATTTGGCAGTGGTAGGCCCTAGACCTGAAAGACCGGAGATAGCAGCACAGTATGTGGAAGAAATGCCGGAGTTCTCATTAAGACTGCAGGTGAAGGCGGGACTCACAGGATATGCACAGGTATATGGAAAGTACAATACAGAGCCATACGACAAGCTGCAGATGGATTTGATGTATGTAAATCAGATGGGGCTGGTGAGTGATGTGAAGATAATCCTTGCCACAATAAAGATACTGTTCATGCCGGAGAGTACTGAGGGAATTGCTGCGGGTCAGACTACGGCGAGTGGAAAAGTTAAAATACAATAGAAGGGATATTTAATTGTGAAGAAGGTACTTTTTTTAATACATACTTTAGGAGCCGGAGGGGCAGAAAAAGTTCTTATTAATCTTGTGAATAATTTGGATCAGTCTAAATATGATATAACACTTATGACAGTTATTGATACTGGAATATTTAAACAAGATATTGCAAAAGGGATAAAATATAAAACAATTTTTAAACTTCCACATGGAAATGCTAAAAAAAGCGGGGAGAAATCAGGAAGTTTACATGAAAATTATTGCTGCATAAAGGCGATAATGAAAAAGACATATACTGTTTTTTGGCGTTATGCCAATTGTGCTAAAATCTATAAGCATTTTGTTAAAGAAAAATATGACTATGAAATTGCTTTTTTGGAGGGAATTTGTGCAAAGATAATTGCATCTTCAAATAATGATAAATCCATTAAGTACTCATGGGTACATGTTGATTTATTAAATGAAAGAAAATCTGAATCTTTTTTCAAGAATTTAGATGAAGAAAAGAAAATATATGGACAATTTAACAAGATTGTATGTGTTTCAAATGTTGTAAAAAATAGTGTTAAACAAAAGCTTGGAATTAAAGAACAGAAGTTAGAAACTTTATATAATATTATTGACAGTAAAGAAATTTCGAATAAATCATTAGATAGAATTGAATTAGAAAAAGACTGTTTAACATTTGTGTCTGTTGGTAGACTTTCAAATCAAAAAGGATATGATAGATTGATTGATGCTGCAACAAAATTAAAAAAAGAGAATGCAAAGTTTAAGATATATATAATAGGTGAAGGTCCCGAAAAGAAAAATCTAGAGAGTCAGATAGAAAAAAATAATATGTCCGATGTGATTTATCTTTTGGGATTCAAAAAAAATCCATATGTTTATATGAATTTTGCAGATGTCTTTATATGTTCCTCTAGAGCAGAAGGTTTTTCAACTGTAGCTAGTGAAGCTGTTGTTTTAGGAAAGCCATGTATCGTGACTGATTGCTCTGGTATGAGAGAATTATTTGGTGAAGAGGGACAATATGGATTTATTACTGAGAACTCTACAGAGGGTATTTATGATGGCATGGATAAATTTATTAAAAACAATAAAATACTAACTGAATACGCAGAAAGAGCAAAAGAAGGGGCAAAACGATTTGATGTAAATATTGCATTGAAGACTATTGAAAGGAATTTGCTTGATGATTTTTAATTGTTTTACAGCACTATTCATATTTTCGACTATTAATAGGGAGTTCCTTTTTTTGGGAATTGATTTGCGATATATATTAGTCATATTAGCTTTGTTTTTAATAGGAAGAGCTATATTAAATAAAAGAAAAGTTCAGTTCATAAAAAATGATCTCTATTTATTTTTATTATATGTTTTATACCAATGGAGGCGTGCCAAATCATTTGGATTTATTTGGCGGATTTTATATAGATTTAGATGATGACACTTTAACACGAGGGCAGGCAGCAAGCCTACTCCGACTTATGTTGCCATATTCAACACCTCCTGTTCTGTCATTAGTCATGGCGATGTGTGTGATAATGCTGTTGTCTAATAAAGACTTATATTCAAAGATTATGCGATATTTTTTATTGCTATCTTATTCTTTGGTATTAATCATGACTGGAAGTCGAACCGGTTTTATAGGCTTATGTTTGTTTGCGGTTGTTCATTTGATTCTAAAGATGTTAAGCTTTTCAAGAGAGAAAAGTGCTAAATATTTCGTTACTATTTTAGGGGTTATGATTATTGCAATAATTGTATTTCCGTTTTTATCAGATGTAGTTTACATACAGAAAATGTTTATCAATAGAACTGAAGGTTTTAGTTGTGAGTCTTTAATGTCTGATCGACATTTCACTGTACCTCTTGATGGCTTTTTAATTTGGATTAGTTCTATACAAAATTTCCTAATAGGTATTGGATTTGGTTCTAGTTTATTTATGACTGGTGAACATACATTTTTACCTCCCTACTTTTTAAATAGTTTTATAACACTGCTAGCTGAAAGAGGTCTTATGGGATTACTATTGTGCATTTTTCTTATCTCTTTATCTGTCAGCTTATATAGTAAAAGAGCTATGATGAATTATGCAGAGAAGTCACTGACTTATGCTTTTATTGTAGGTATGTTGTCATGTGTGTTTTATGAGGGAATAAATTGTTATTTCTTTATATTTGTAATGTCGATATCTTTTATGGTTAATGTTGATTTTAAAATTAATAGAAGATAAATTCATGAGTGTATCAGTTATTATTCCGATTTATAATTCTCAGACTTTTCTGAATGATTTATTTGGAGCTCTAAATAAAGTGAGATTTGATGACAATGATGAGGTCTTATTAATAGATAATGGATCTACAGATACATCAGCTGACATTTGTTTAGCTAATGTAACTAATTATCCGAATCTTTATAAATATTACAGATATGTTGATAAGGCAGGTTCTTATGCAGCAAGGAATTTTGCTGTAAATAAAGCTAAAGGTCGTATTTTAGTGTTTACAGATAGTGATACAAAGCCTGTTTCTAATTGGATACAAGGCATCAAATCAAGTATTTCAGAGGGATGCGTTATTGCTGGTAAGATTAGTTTAGAGATTGTTGAACATAATATATGGGAATATTATGATTTTATGGCTCATTTAAATAGTGAAAAAGAATTCTTGAATTCAAATGTGGCTACTGCAAATATGGCTGTATTAAAGGAAGATTTTGTAAAAGTAGGATTTTTTGAGGATAGATTTTCAGGAGGGGATTACGAGTGGTCGACTCGTGCTGTTAGTAAAGGATTAAAGATTAATTATTGTCCGGACATCATGGTTTCTCATCCTACAAGAAAAACGTTTGAGCAAATAATGAATAAAGAATGTAGAATTGCTTATGGAGTAGGCAATCATTATGATAATCTTCAAAGACATATTGGGGAGTTAGTTATAATTTTTTTCTTGAAAATATTCAAATTTGACACTAATTATAGATATAGTAAATATTTTTATTTAAAAAACTTTTCCATTAAAGAAATATTTTATTTTAATGTAAAATATTTATATGTAAGGATTGGTCAGCTTAAGAGTGCTATTAAAGGTTATAGACATATTGATCCTCGTATAATTAATCTAAAATAGATAATATGTTGTATATAGTTGTTCCGACCTATAATAGAGAAGCTGTTTGTAGGCATTTTATTAATGATTTATATAGTCAGACAAATCAAAATTATCACTTAGTTCTTGTGGATCATGGAAGAAATAGAGTTGATATAAATGATACCAATATTACGCTTCTTCATTCTGATGTCAATGGTTGGGCTAGAGCGGTGAATGTAGGGTTGAGGCATGTTTTGATGGTCTGTAATAAATCGAAAGATTACGTGTTAATTATTAACGATGATGTTATTCTGTCTGATAATTATATCCAAAGTATTTATGATTCAATAGCGGAGAAGCCTAATGCAGTATTGGGCACTTGTTGCATTGACCAAAATAAAAACTTGACTCTTAGAGTTGCAATAAGACTTAGTAGATTGAAGGCTAAGCATATATATTTATATCAGAATATAGCTCCTTCAAAAATCAGAGATGAATATATTGATAGTGATGTTCTAACGGGTAAGGGAACAGTTTTTCCGCTTTCAATTTTAGATAAAATAGGTATTTATAATGAAGAAAAACTACCTCATTACAAAGCTGATCATGAATTGGTTTGGCGGGCAAGAAAAAGTGGTTTTAAGGTTTATGCATCAACTAAAATGCAGTTAAGAACTTTATCAGATCAAAAGACAGCTAGTGGGAAAGAACGGTTCTTGTCAAATGTTAGGTTTCTCTATTTTGACATGCGTTCAACGATGAGGATAAAGGATTTATGGAATTATTCGATATTAGCTTATAAATTCCCATTTTCATTGTATTTTTTTATAATGAATTTTTTGTATAATAATATCGGTATTTTTATGACATATTTTAAGACTAGATAGTAATGTTTTTTATAAAAAGATTTTTTAAACGAAAATTTAAGGGTGTATGTGGACATGTTTTATTGGATAAAAGTGTCTATACAAATAAATGGTCAGTATTTGAAGGTGGAAATAAAATTTCTAGTAGAACTAATATTATAGATTGTTTTATAGGTTTTGGTTCTTATGTAGGTAATTCATCTTATTTTGAGAAATGTTATATAGGCAAATATTGTTCAATAGGATCACGAGTATATATTGTTCGGGGTATTCATCCACTAAATTTTGTTAGTACACACCCTGCATTTTATTCAATAAGAAAGCAAAGCGGTTTTACGTATGTAGCTCAACAAAAAATAGAGGAAATAAAAGAACCTGTTTTTGAGGGAAGATTTACAACGAAAATAGGGAATGATGTATGGATTGGTTCTGATGTTAGGCTTATGGAAGGTATAGAGGTTGGCGATGGTGCTGTGGTTGCGACTGGTGCTGTGGTAGTAAAGGATGTTCCTCCATATGCTATTGTTGGCGGTGTACCTGGGAGAATTATTAGGTATAGGTTTGATAGTGAAACTATAAAAAAAATGTTGCATGTGCAGTGGTGGAATAGAGATAGAAATTGGATTAAAGATAATGCTGATTTATTTTTATCAGTGGATTCATTATTGGATGCTCTTATAGCTGATTAAGATATGAGTAGATTTATAGATTGTTTTCATTTAATTAGTGTTGATAAAACAATACGTAGCTCATTCATTAACCTGTTATTAAAACCAGTAAATTTAATTCTAACTCTTGTATATACTCCTTTGTTATTATCATACTTAGGCGATACTAGATATGGTTTGTGGGCAATAATTCTATCAATAATATCATGGGTTAATTATTGTGATATAGGTATTGGTCATGGATTAAGAAATATATTGGCAAAAGAATTTACATGCTCAGATTGGAAAAAAGCAAAAAAAACAATTTCAACAGCATATATCATACTTTCATTTATAGCTTTATTTTTATTAGCTATATCAATCGTTATTAGTTTGTCTCTCAACTGGAAGGTTGTATTTAGTACTGATGTTGAAATGACCAATACTATACTTATTAGTATGGTATTCATAATCTTGAATTTTGTTTTAGCTCTTTCTAATTCTATATTATATGCTTTGCAACTTTCAGAACGTGTTGCATTTTTGGGAGTGATAGTTCAGATAATAAATATTATTGGTATTTTATTACTTAAAGCTACAACTAATGAAAATTTGATTGTCTTATCTATATTATTTGGCGGTTCATCTATGATTGTTTATGTTGTTAATACGATTCAATTATTTAAAAAATGGCCGAATATAAAACCATCATGTTGTATGTTTGATAGAAGTATTGTTAAAGATATTTCTAATATTGGAATTAAGTTTTTTATAATACAATTGGCAGGATTGACATTATTTACAGTGGATAATTTGATTATATCACATTTATTTGGAGCTGAGGAAGTAACTTCGTTTAATATTGTATTTAGGGTGTTTAATACATTATATTCTTTTTTTGCAGCAATATGTATACCATATTGGTCAAAAACAACAATTGCTTTTGCAGAGAACGATTATAAATTGGTTAGAAATGCTATAAAAGGCTTGTATAGGATTTGCTTTATTTTTGTATTGATGTATATTATCGCAGCTATTGTCTTTAAACCAGTAGTAGCTCTTTGGCTAGGTCGAGAATTAGATTATCAACCAGGACTAATTGAAGTTATGTGTCTCTATTATATACTTTTTTCTATTGTTGCACTCAATACTCATATTATAAATGGAACAGGAAAAATTAATTTTCAAGTAGTACTTATGTCTTTTTTAGGAGTAATCAATATACCCTTGTCTGTCTTTTTTGCAAAAGAAATAGGTTTAGGAGTAGTAGGTGTAAGATTAGCAACTACAATATTAATTGGTATTGCAGCAGTTTCTTTTTCTATTAATCTGAATTATATTTTAAAAAAAATAGAGAGGAATGTGATGTAGATAATACTGTAAGCATTCATTTCTGGTACTTTGTTTAATCAGATGATAAAGTTCTCTATAATTTGTCTCATGAATAACGTGAGGATGAATGTTGTAAAATTTATTTGTATTTTATATGTTAATTGGTTTGGCATGTAGAAATATCAAAAATAAAAATGCCTAAAAAATAGTTTAATTAGAATTATTATGAATATAGCAATTGTTGGCACCGGTTACGTTGGACTGGTGTCAGGTACTTGTTTCGCTGAAATGGGTGCCAATGTAACTTGTGTCGATGTAGACCAAAAGAAAATTGATAAACTCTGTGCGGGGGAGATGCCTATTTATGAACCGGGATTGGAGGAGTTGGTAAAACGTAATGTTGGGTATGGACGGCTACATTTTACTACTGATTTGACTTCCGTGCTTGATGATGTGGAGGTGGTATTCAGTGCTGTTGGTACACCTCCTGATGAGGATGGATCAGCTGATTTGAAGTATGTGCTGGCTGTGGCTCGCCAGTTCGGTCAGAATATTAATAAATATACCATCTTAGTTACTAAATCTACTGTTCCTGTTGGTACTGCTAATAAGGTGAAAGTGGCTATTCAAGAGGAGTTGAATAAGCGTGGTGTAGACGTTCCATTTGATGTGGCATCTAATCCGGAATTTTTGAAAGAGGGTGCGGCTATAAAGGATTTTATGAGTCCAGATCGTGTCGTTGTAGGTATTGAGAGTAATCGCGCAGAGGAAGTGATGACAAAACTTTATCAGCCGTTCTTGCTGCAAAATTTTAGAGTGATTTTTATGGATATTCCCAGTGCAGAAATGACGAAATATGCAGCTAATGCTATGCTGGCTACTCGTATTTCGTTTATGAATGATATTGCTAATTTATGTGAGTTGGTGGGTGCAAATGTTCATAATGTACGAAGAGGCATAGGTACAGACACTCGAATTGGGGCTAAGTTCCTTTATGCCGGTTGTGGTTATGGTGGTTCGTGTTTCCCTAAGGATGTGAAGGCATTAGTACATACTGGTATGGATGTAGGCTATCGTATGAAAGTGATTGAGGCTGTGGAAGAGGTGAATGAATATCAGAAGGGAATTGTTTTTGAAAAGTTACTGAAGATGATGCCAGAAGATGAATCTTTACAGGGAAAGACAATTGCTGTTCTCGGTTTAGCATTTAAGCCTGAAACCGATGATATGCGTGAAGCTCCAGCATTAGTGGTAATTGATTGCTTGCTAAAAGCAGGTGCTAAGGTGCGTGTATTTGATCCTATTGCTATGGTGGAATGTAAACGCCGTATTGGCGATCTAGTTGCCTATGCTGATAATATCTATGACTGTGTAGATGGTGCTTATGCCATGCTTTTGATGACGGAGTGGCGTCAGTTTCGTCTACCTTCATGGAATGTGATTAAGAAAATAATGATTGGTAATATCATTGTGGATGGTCGTAATATATATCATCGTGATGAATTGGAAGCTGAGGGATTTAGTTATATTACGATTGGTGAATAATTTATGAGTGAAATGGAGGATTATGGGCTTGTTTCCATTATCATGCCATCTTATAATGCATCACGTTTCATAGCTGAGAGTATTAAATCTGTTTTAGCACAAACTTATCAGAATTGGGAACTGCTTATAACTGATGATTGTTCTAAAGATTCTTCGATAGAGGTTGTGGCAAGAATAGTAGGCAAGGATCGGCGTATTAAATTATTTCCACTCCTGCAAAATGTAGGAGCTGCTGCTGCCCGGAATGTGGCAATAGAGCATGCTAAAGGGCAGTATATTGCGTTTTTAGATAGCGATGATGTTTGGGAACCTGAGAAATTGGAGAAACACCTTACTTTTATGAAGCAGAATAAGTATGCATTTACTTATTCTGAGTATTATGTGATGGAAGAGGATGGGAGGAGAACGAAAAGTATTATACATATACCAACCTCTTTGTCTTACTATCAATATCTGCAGAATACAATTATTGGATGTTTGACAGTCGTTATTGATCGCAGTATCGTAGGTGATTTTCGTATGCCTCTTATTAAGAGTAGTCATGATATGGCGCTTTGGCTCTTGATAATGAAGAGGGGATATAAGGCTTATGGTATAAAGGAAGTTTTGGCAGGTTACCGTCTGGTTTCAACTTCGAATACGGCTAAGAAATGGAAAGCGGCAAAAGATGTTTGGAGAGTATATAGAAAAATAGAACATCTTTCTGTGCTTTTTTCGGCTTTTTGTTTTTGTGGTTATGCCTTTAATGCTGTATTTAAACGGATGTAGTATATGTTGATTGAATCAATTTATAAGTTCCGTTCCATGACGGTGAATCATTCCGGAAGTTCAGTATCTGTACAGGGGGAGAGCTGTATTATTCCTTTGGGAGCAAAACTACGGAAATATAAATTGGATGAGTTGCCAGAATTATGGAATGTGTTGATGGGGATATGAGTTTTGTCGGTTCTCATCTAGATGTTTCGGATATGCTGAAAAACTTGAAGGAGACAATAGAAGTAATGAGCGTTTGATTCGAAACTAGGATATAGAACTGAATAAGCGCATAGTACGTGGAGGAGGGCATATTTATATTGTGCCTGATACGTATTGTGTTTATTTAGTTCGTGAGACATTTAAAGGGGTGGCGAAGAACAATTTTGGAAATGGGAAATGGAATATATTGACAGTGTACTATACGAAACAAATGAAATCCCTTTCAATAAGACATTTTGTACCGTTATTGTTTTTGTTGTCTTTGATTGTTCCATTGGTTATGATGTTGTTCTATTTTTCGGCTGTAATTATTTCGTTAATCTCCTTATTATTGTACCTCATTTCGATTTCTGTAATCAGTTTATCATTGTCTTTGAAAAAAAAACTGTGTTTCAGTTATTTGATGATGACTTTTGTGGTTTTGCATTTATCGTATGGATGGGGATCTTTGAATGGGATAATTAGTGTATTGAAGTATGGAAAATAGTTTTACTTTATATAAGGGGTGTTGGCTGAGTAAATGTCCTCCACATAGTAGTTGTTATTTGAAAATAGACAAATGTGGTAAATTGTTAAATCGGGGAGGGTATTTATTAAGGAATGTTTATGATTGGGATTGCGAGCATGAAACTTCATTTTGGTTTGTCATAAAGGATTCTTTTGGAGGAATGGAAGAGCTGTCTTCAAAAATGAGAAATCAAGTGAAGAAATCGTTGAAGACATACGATGTGTGTCGTGTATCGGCAAGTGAGATGCTTCGGGTAGGTTTTCCTATTTTTCAAGTAGCGGTAGAAAACTATAAAGTGAAGGCTACTCGGATAACTATGGATGCTTTTGAAACTAGAATACAGCAAAGTGAAAAAGCAGGCAATGTTGATTTTTGGTGTGTATATACAAAGGAAACCCATAAGGCGGTAGCGTTAGCCATTAATACGCTTCATAAGGATTGTTGTGAGTATAATACCATGAAGGCTGACCCTTCTTATTTGAGAAATTCCACTTATCCTTATTATGGGCTTATCTATGAAATGAATTGCTATTATTTACAAGAACTGGGTTTTAAGTATGTAAGTGATGGCGCTCGAAGTATTACGGAACACTCTAATATTCAGTCTTTTTTGATAGATAAATTCCATTTTAGAAAAGCTTATTGTCAACTGCAGATAGTTTACCAATGGTGGATGAAAATTGCTATAAATATATTATTCCCCTTTCGTAAGCTGATTTCTGTTCAATCTGTAAAAGCTATTTTGAATATGGAAGCAATGCGAAGAAATAAGTATTGATGATTTTTTTATTATGTTATTAAAATCTCTTTTCGATCGTGGAGGTTCCTTCTTCGGTCTTATCTTTTTGTCTCTTGTTCTATTGGTTGTAGCTCTCTTGATTCGTATCAAGATGCCAGGTGGTCCTGTTATCTTCAAGCAGAAAAGGGTTGGACAACATGGTAAGCTGTTTACCATGTACAAATTCCGTTCTATGATCGTCAGCCATTCCGGTAGTTCTGTTTCTGTGAAAGGAGAGAGCCGCATCACTCCTTTGGGGGCGAAATTGCGGAAATATAAATTAGATGAATTACCCGAATTATGGAATGTGCTGATAGGTGACATGAGTTTTGTCGGTCCCCGTCCGGATATTCCGGGATATGCGGATAAGCTGAAGGGCGACGATAGAAGAATGCTGCTGCTGAAACCGGGAATTACCGGGCTAGCAAGTCTGAAATATAGGAATGAAGAAGAATTATTAGCACAACAGGAAGATCCTCAAAAATACAATGATGAGGTACTGTTTCCCGACAAAGTGAGAATTAATATAGAATATTTGGATCACTGGTCTTTCTGGAATGACATTAAAATCATTATTTATACAATATTTGGAAAAGATTTGTAGTATCATAAAATGGTTATTTGTGCCTTATTATCTATGGCGTAAATAGCCTTTCTTTTTATACTCTTACTTTTCTATATTATCGTTTTTTAATCAAATACTTCAATGGACAAGAGAATTTATCTTTGCCTTGCTCACATGAGCGGCAAGGAGCAGGGTTTTATAAAGGAAGCTTTCGATACTAACTGGGTTGTTCCTTTGGGCCCCAACGTG
>OJNV01000976.1_pt1 | contig 15151 bp, 9 predicted proteins | sample 1597961 | NCBI WGS metagenome assembly OJNV01 (sample SAMN01915220, study PRJEB22387) | human gut metagenome | isolation source: stool | host: Homo sapiens | place: USA
CTTAATTTTATTTTTAATATACTCAACCAACTGATCCTGTGTTTTTAACTCACTTCCGTTTGCAGCTGTTTTTGCTACTTTTGTCGGCATAATAACCACATACATGGTATCATGCTCTGTTGTTTGTGAATTACTTCCTCGTGCTCGATGAGATAACCCATAACTTAATTTCTCATCTGCGTAAGTCATTACATCCTGATATAATGCACCCGATGCCTCACAATTTAATTCGGCAAACTGCCCTTTTCCCTGGCCATTTGTTAATGAGTTATCATGATTATTATTACCACTAGCATCCTTTACATCTCCATGCCAACTATAGCCACTCAGATTGTTAGTAGCAGTTGTAACAATCTCTATATCCGCACCCTCAGAATCAGAAAATTGTGATGCTGCATGTGTTCCTGTTGTCTGCCATACACCTCCAAGCTTCTTATAATTCTCATTAGAATACTGCCAGTTGTTTGTGTTTTTATGTCCAGATTTTACAACATTAGGAGTTTCAAAATCACCATTTCGAAGTTCTCTGTAATATTCAACATTATATACTCCAGAACGAATTTCTTCTGAACCGTCTATAGAAAGACCAACTTGATATTTTACAGATGTCTGAGTATTACTCAATTCTCCATGATCCAGCGCCACATTCATAGTACTTAATTTTGTAGTCGCATCTTCTTCGATATTATATTTATTTTTAGTGACTTTTACTCTCTTAACTTTTTCAAACTTACCATTATTAATGCTCTTATACCACGTGTATTTTACATTTTTACTACTGTTTATCTGTGCCTGCAATGCATCACTTATCTGTGGTATCAGAGTTCCTGAATCCATCAGATCATCCTTAATACTTAATGGTTCCTGATATAACAGATATATATCAACATTTGTAATGGTGGATGTTTGCCAGTTTTGGTTATCTGTTGAATACTGGATACTCCATGACCATGATTTATTAGTTCGATCATACGTGCATGTTGCTTTAATATACTTCAGGCTCTCACCATTATATTTATCAATTCTGGCGCCTACATAAGTATAGTTATCAATCTTTTTTACAAACTCCTCCCCTAATTCAACCGACTTTTCAGAAGTTACATTTACTGTGTCTCTCTGATTGCCCGAAATATCATTGCCTTCAAAATTAACATAATGAACATTTATACTTTTTGAAGCAGTATAATAATAAGAACTATACTTCCAAGTAATCGTAAATGTAGAAAAGCTCTCTGTCTCAAACTCAGCCTTCTGGACTTCACCCTCTGCATTTGTTTCTACATTAGCGGTATCGTCCTTAGTCATATCCACAACGGACTCTACATTTCCGTTTTCATCTTCTACGAAGTGCATTACAGAAACAGAAAGATTCTGCTCTGCCGTCTCTGTATCATCCTGGCTGCTTTCGTCTGCAGAAGCCATTGCCATTGTTGCGGCATCTGCTTCCTTCACTTCATCCGGAGCAGTTGCATTCTTATATTCCATGGAAACTTTAACCTTTCCGTCTTCCGGATTGATCTTGTTTCCTTCACTGTCCTGGAAGTAGATATCGTAGGCAAGGAAACCGGCGATAGAATAATCTTCGTTCTCGGCTTTCTTTTCAAGTCTGTCAGCTACATCTTCATACTGGTCAGAACCTTTCTCGATCGGAGTCACAACAAACTGTACACCTTCCGGAATAACGTCCTTCGCTGCTGTTGCAGTTACGACTACATCACCAACTTCCTGAGAATAAGAAACTTCTTCGCTTTCCAGAACATCCTCAACTTCTTCTGCCTCATCACTGCTGTCAACAACCTGTGCCATATCACTTCTTATGTAAGCCTCGGTTCCTTCCCAGGAAACCTTGTACCAGGTTGCTCCGTCCTCTGCTGTTACGGTATCCAGAAGTGTGAGCTGTGTTCCTGCGTTTACAGTTGCCAGAACCTCTGCCTCGATAGATGGGCTGACACGAAGATTCGTATCATCTCCCAGAACCTCGATCAGGCTTGTCTCACCATTCTCATCTGCTGCCGGAACCTCATCCGGACTCTCAATATCCTCTGCCGGTTCTTCCACCACATCCGGATCCTCAGCCGGCGCTTCGGTAGGTTCAGCATCCGGATTCTCAGCCGGAGCCTCTGTCGGCTCAACTGCCGGCTCCTCAGAAGGCTCTACCTCAGGAGTTACCTCCGGATTCTCTGCTGCCGGTGTCTCAGCTGCATCCTGCTCAGGCTCGTCCGAAATATCCATTCCGTCCGTAAGCTCCTCTGATGCGATAGACACCTCGTCCTCATTACCGGAAACAGCTTCCGCCTCGACATCTGCTGTCTCAGGAGAATCCCACATAACGGCAAAAACAGCTGCGTTGCCAGTCTCAACCTGAAGTGTCTGGATCTGTTTGCCCTCGTTGACATTCAGAACCTTCAGATCCTCGTTGGCCTGTAAGGTGTTAACATCAGTATCACCGGTACTGCTGTTATAATGAAGCTTCTCAACGGTTACACTCGTGCTGGCTACATCGGTAAGCTCCGGTGCTGCCGGTGTCTTGTACTCAAAAGTTACTCTGACTCTGCCGTTCGGCTCGACTCTGTTTCCGTCGCCATCAGCAAAATACACATCATACGCAAAAAAACCTCTCAGGCTGCTGCCCTTGTCTGTAGCTGCTGCTGAAAGCTTCTGAGAAACTGTATCATAAGATACGGATGAATTCTCGTTTACGCCGTCAGCCTTCAATGCTGTATTCTGCGGAAGAGCTCCGTCCTCCAGTGCCTCTGCTGTTACTTTAACAGAATCATTTTCATATGTAAGCGTCGATTGCTGCGCCTGTTCCGTTTCCTCCTGGTCAGCGCTGCTTACATCCGGTGTCGATTCTTCGGCCGCTGGTTCAGATGTAATTTCGCCATCTGTAAATATATCCTCCGTTCCATCTCCGAACGCTTCACTCGCGGAGATCGTATATGCACTCGGCATACAGGATACCATCAACGCCAAAGCCACCATAAATGCCAGGAGTTTTCTGATCTTATTATTCCTTAATTTTTTCATACCTTTCCCGCTTTCCTATGTGTGCATTAACGTGTACTGTATTTCTTATTACTTTACTTCTGTTTATATTCCTTTCTCTTAAAAAAGCTTCATGTTTTTAGCCGGTGAGTAAACAGGTTACACCTTTTCAATATTTTACCCTTATGTGATTGTAATATCAATATACCAGGCATTTTTGGTAAGGATATTGACATTATCAGATGCTATCGAGAATCAGTCTTCAACTCCTCCTTCTTAACTTACTCGTTCACTGGTTCTTTTCGTCTGATTTCTCCGATAAAATCTGACTATTTGTGGTATTTATTATACAACACTACCAGTTGTTTTGTAAGGCCCGTTTTTTCAAAAAAAAGTGCCTCTGTCACTATTTTAACATAAATTTTTTCAGCTCATCCCGCTTCTTGACATTCAGCTTGCAAAAGATATCCGTAAGGTAATGCTTGACAGTATTAATGGAAATCCCCAGATGCTCTCCGATCTCCTTATTGGTCCATCCTCCACTTGCCAGCATGGCAATAGAAAACTCCATCGTCGACAGCTCCCCCGTAACCTTTCTCCGGTTTTCCGGATTATGAAGCGCCATCCAGCCCCTGCTGAAAGAAATCACACCCTCCGTGATCCGCTGATACGCCTCCGGATCCCGGTTCCGGATACAAGCCTCGATCAGCCCTCGCAAAAGCCCATGATGCTCAATAAAAGGCTCCAGAAACCCATCCATCTTCGCCAGCTCCCAGCTCCGGAGCATCTCCTCCTGTGCCTCCTGCTTATGCTTTCGGTTGATCGCACACACCACCATCATACAGTGGATATACGTCATACTGATCGGATACGACCTCTCCGCCATAAACAAAGCAGCCTTCCCCATCCCATAAGCACTCCATATCTCCCCGTTAAGATAAGTATGGTGTGCCATCACATACGTGGCAAAAAGCCTCAGCCCCTCAGGAAGCATCCTGCTGTACTCCCCAAAAGCAGGCATCCCATCCGTAGGCAGATGAAGCAAAACCGCCCCCACATACCCCGCCAGAAGACAGGACGCATAAACATCCTTAGGAACCTTCTTCTTCATAGCCAGCTTCACACAGGACTGGATCCCCTCCATCCCCCGCTTAGCCGCCGCCACATTCCCCAGAGTCAGATTAGAATACCCATACAAAATACACGCCGAAAGCTTCAGCTCAATAACCCTGCTGGACAGATACCCCCTCGTGATCTCACAACACTCCTCCGCCTGCCCCGTAAAATAAAAAAGCTCAGCCCGCGCAATATTCCTCAAATCCACATCCACAAACCCCTCAACAACCTCCCGAGCCCTCCCAGGCTCAAAAGACGAATTCAAAAGCGGCAAAACCACATAATCACACATACAACCCTCTCCCCTCCAAAACCCAGGCAGCCCCCAAAAGACCACCCTCAAAACCAAACCAACAAACCTCCGAAGCCCTCACACAAGCCACATCAACACACATCCGAAGCCCATCACACACCCCTCATCAACACACATCCGAAGCTCATCTCTCAAGCCACATCAGCACACATCCGAAACTCATCTCTCAAGCCACATCAGCACACATCCGAAGCCCATCTCTCAACCCTCATCAGCACACATCCGAAGCTCATCTCTCAACCCTCATCAGCATACATCCGAAGCTCATCTCTCAAGTTCCACAAAACAGTCACCAAAACTCCGGATATCAATCAACCAGTCAATCAGTCAACCAATCAACCAATCAGGCAACCATCTTTTTCCATAATTATAATCCAAAATACTCCAAAAATAAATTTAAATATTACACAAAAACACCACACCCTATCCAAAACAGCCTCTATCCCCAATCCCCTCACGACAAATCGCAAAAAAACTCACCCACCCACATCCAACGCAGCGCCGATGCCCCACCACCTCCCGGCACACCACAAGGAAACTCAGCCCCTGCAGCCATCCAGCGCAGCGCTGATGGCCCACCACCTCCCGGCAAACCACCACACCTCACACCCCCAAAAACAGAACGGACAGTCTGCCAGCGGGGCGGCTGCATGGTCGGGACCCGGTGCGTCGGAGTAAGCCGCTGGTCATACTTGGCGCCTGAGGCACCTGGCGGGAAGGTACTCTGCGGCCACAAGCCGCAGAGTAAGCCCCATCTGTCTGAGCCAGGTACGCATCAGCGTACATGGCGAGTTATGGGGCGCCCTGCACGGCAGAAGACTCAGACGCTTAGTATGACCCGGCGAAACGACCGCACCAGGCACGACCATGCAGCCGCCCCTCCGGCAGTCCGTCCGTCCCTCCATCCATCCCACCCACAAAAAAAAGAGCCCCAAAAAAGGCCCAAAAACGAGGAGTGCCCCGGTAGTGGCTTACCGGGGCGATTATTATGAAAAAAATTGTATGTGTAATGATACAGATACACACCATTACAGCGTCTTTCGTAACGTTCTTTCGAACTATCCCTATACTACCAGACAAATATGAACAAACAATGAACATCTCGTAAACAATTAGCGCATTTGCACAATTTTTTCCAAAACACCCTCCCCCAATTTATAAAAACACCACATTCACAAACAAAACCCAAGCCCTAAACATTGTACATATTGTACATCTCAACCAAACAAACCAACAACAACCCCAACAAAAGAGCCACAACCCTCACCCTCTAACAAAAACTCCATGTCCTAAATCTTCATCAAAAGTTCCATCCAAACACCATCACCGCCGTGAAAGCATCCCCTTAATAAACTCAATCGCCTTCTCAAAAATATTCTTCACATCAGACTTCGTAACACCCATATCCTTCAAAGTACTATAAGCATCACTCACATACCCCTTGATCTGATCATCACTCATCTCGATTCCACGGAACTTACTGATAATATTAACCAGCGAACTCTTATCATCCTCATTAAGACTCACCCCAAAATGATCCGCAGCCTCATCGATTCCCTGAGAAATCTCATCATCCGTGATCTGGTTAGAATCAAAAAGCCCCTTCACATAAACAATGATATCCCCAACCTTATCCGGATCAGAAGCAAGAGACCCAACCTCATTATCCTTCAGGATCTCCTCCGCCTGACTCATAACAGAACCGGAATCAGACGCCATAACCATCATCGGAGATGTACATGAAATAACACCCGCAATAACCAAAGCTGTAACCTTGTTCAATCTTCTCATAATATTCAACCTCCATACGGGCACCAGCCCTTATTAAAAATTGCCTTTTACTATTTTTAATTATCTTTTACTGCCTTTTTATTACCTCATCATTACCTTTTCGACGCCCCTCAGTATACCACACACCCCCACCCCTCTGTAAACCTCAATTTTCCCCATTCCCACCCACACCATTCAGACTTTATGTATATCGCCAAAAATATATTCACAATATTTTCATATTTTAAACAAACTTTCCTAACATCTCATCAGTAAAATAAAAAATGTAAATTTTTCATTACTTACTTATGTCTGACACCTCAGACATAACCTCCTTTCTATGACAAATATATAGGTCCGGACAGGAAACCTCTCCAACATTCCCGTCCGGAAACGCAAAAAGAACCCGGAACAGCTGCCCGGGCTCTTTTTGTATTTATCATATATTAATTTTTCTCATCATAAATACAGTTGGCAAGCATCGCAAACTGCTCCAGTGTCAGCGCCTCACCCCTGATATTCAGCGGAAGATCACACCTGTTGAACACATCCTCGATCTCCTCCTTACTCAGGGAAAAATCTCCGGAATTTCTGATCCCGTTCACAAGCGTCTTTCTCCTCTGGTTAAAAGATGCACGGATCAGACGGAACATAAGCCCCTCATCCTTCACATCCACCGGCGGCTTCTCATAACGCGTCAGCTTGATCACCGCACTTCCAACCTTCGGCCGCGGCATAAAACAGTTCGGCGGTACATTCGCAACGATCTCCGGCTTCGCATAATACTGCACAGCCAGGGAAAGCGCACCGTAATCCTTGGTACCGGGACCAACCTGCATACGGTCTGCAACCTCCTTCTGCACCATGACAGTGATCGAATCCACAGGAACATTCTTCTCAAAAAGCCCCATGATGATCGGAGTCGTAATGTAATACGGCAGATTCGCAACCACCTTCACAGGCTTACCGCCGTTTTTCTCATCTGCGATCTTTTTGATATCCGTTTTCAGGATATCGTTATTGATCACGGAAACATTATCCCAGTCCTTCAACGTATCCTTAAGGATCGGGATCAGCGAACTGTCGATCTCCACAGCAGCCACCTCTCTGGCAGCCTCCGCAAGATACTGGGTCATAGTTCCGATACCCGGACCGATCTCCAGTATAAAATCATCCTTCGTGATACCCGAAGACTCAATGATCTTTTCCAGAACATGCTCGTCGATCAGAAAATTCTGACCAAACCTTTTCTGGAAAACAAAATGATACTTTTGAAGGACTTCAATGGTATATTTCGGGTTACCAAGATAAGGTCTGGCCATATTTTTTACCTCTGCTTTTTCTTATTTTCAGCTGAAATCCTTTTCAAAAAGTACCGTGTAGCCATCACGGTCCACACGCTTCTTGGAACGCTTGAACAATCCGCTCTGAGCTCTCTCCATAGCCTTATCCAGCATGGTCTTCACAGTACCGATGCACATCGGCTGATCCTCCTTCTGGTTGATCCCGATCAGATTATACAGAGCAAGCATGCCCATCTGGTCGATACGGAATCCATTCTCCATGGTATAGACCTTGGCGAAATTAACAAGTTCATCGTTTGTAAATACAGGAATGTTGATCATGGATGTAAACTTCTTCGCAAGCTTCGGATATCTTGCGATCAGCTTACGCATACCGATCTTTTCATCCTCCAGGATCACGATCATTCCCTTTGTGTTTCCGGTCATAGCTTCCTCAAGCTCATCTGCTGTTTCCTGGGAAAGCTGGTTTGCATCCTCGATAACAAGGAAACCGCCGGCAAGCTTGGATACGATCTCCGGAATATCCTTTCCGTTGAGATCATCCGCAAATATATAGGCAACCTTGGAAGCCTCGATATTCAGCTCTTTACAGATTGCCGGGATCAGACTTGAGATCAGTCTCGTCTTACCTGTTTCTCTGCCGCCCATAACGATCACATTTCCGGTCTGGGAGGTCTTGTCTGCTGCGCCCATCTGCACATCGCAGAGTACATCAAGCAGCTGTTCCTTCATTCCGGGAACTGTAACAAAATAGGTGAAAAGCTGTTTCTCTTCCTCTGTGAGCTCTTTCTTTCTGGAAACGATCTTTGTCGGATCCTTTTCCGGATGGATCGTAGCGATAAATTTCTCAAGCTGCTCTTCCTCGCTGAGCTCCGCTTCCTCATCGTCCTCTTCCATGGCTTCATCAGAATCATCACCGATGAGACTGCTAATAAAATCATCCTCATTCTCGTCATCCTCTTCCTGGAAGTCAAAGGCGTCATCACTGTATTCTTCTTCCTCATCAAGAAGATTTTCCTCTTCCGCTGCAGCCACCGGTTCCTCATGATGAAGCTTCGCTGAAGGCTCTGCTGCCGCCTTCTGCACCTGCTCCTCAGATTCCAGTGAAGGAATCTCCGGAAGCACATCCTCTTCTTCCACCGGCTTCTGTACTCCTGACGGACCATTCAGAAACTCTGCTTCTGCAGCCTGAAGATCCTCCTCAGTAACCGGCTCCTCATCTTCATCAAATACGATATCCGGAAGTCTGGTATCGGAAGTCTCCGTTACCTCTTCCTCCTGCTGAGCGGAGATCTGCGCCATGATATCTTCGATATCTGCCGCATCCGGCTCCTCCGGAACAAATTCATCAGCCGCAATATCCAGATCCTCAATACCTGCCGGCTCTTCCGTTACGTCGGACTGCTGGACATCCGGAGATTTCTCTTCCTCCGGGATATCGATTCCCTGCTGTGTAGCTGCTGCCAGAATAGTATCCTCCAGGTTGAAGTCCTTATCTTTATCCTTCCCGGACCTGTCACCTACAGATGCCGCAATATCCTCGATACTTCCGAAAATTCCAGACGCATCCGGGATCTCCGCGGAACTGCTTGCATTCTCCGGGTCCACATTGATCATGGACTTCGGGATCTTCAGCTCCGGCATACGGATCGTTGCGGAAAAATCAGGCTTGCCTTCCTCATTGAGCGGAACCCCTGCAGACTTCTCCTCACTTTCCTCATTTCCGGCAGCCTTCTCCTTCATGATCTCTGCAACACTCTGGGACAAAGACATCTCTGTAGCTTTCTCAGCCTCAGCTTCTTCCGCTTCCTGATAAGTCTCTTCTTCCTCTTTATCCTGCTGTTCCTGAGCCTGCAGCTTCATACTTCCGGATGACAGGTTCTCAACACCGGATGCCAGCGGGATTTCATCCGCTTCCTGTCCGGAAAACTCATCCTGCTCTTCAGAAGGCTCATCCGAAGCTTCCTCGCTTCCTTCTGCCGCTTCGATCTCCTCAGAATCTGTAAACTCCTCTGACGGTTCTGCTGCCGCAGCAGTCTCAGCCTCCGGCGCTTCCGCCTGTTCCGTCACATCCTCAGAGCCTGTGGAAACCTCATCCTGCTCTTCATCCTGCGCAGCTTCTTTTTCCTCCATATCCTCTTCCGCAGATTTCTTATGTCCGCCAAAGATATCACGGAATCCCTTGGAAAGCTTCTCCTGGAATGTCTCCGCACTGTTCAGATCCCGCTCATCATCTACCTGGATGGTATCTGTGACCGGTTTTGCCTCCTCATACTCGCCGGATGCTTCCTTGCTCTCCCTGATCTCCTGCGCCTTTTCCGGCGGGATCAGCTTCGGGATAAAACGCTGTTCGTATTTCTCTTTCTCTTCGCCAGTGAGAACACCCATCCGCTGTTTCAGGTCAAGGGCCTTCATCACATAAGTTCCGTCATTGAACCAAAGGATCATCTCATTGCAGAGATCCAGGCACTTCTGCTTGTCTCCTGCCTTGTAATAGAGCTTGGCCAGCTCATAGGACCAGCGCTCCGTAAATTCCTTCTCCTTATATTCCTCAAGAATACGGATCTGTTCATTCAGAGATGCATTCTTCGCTCTGGCGATCTTATATTTCAGTATATACTGGCTGTTATCATTACCTGCCACTTCTCTGTATTCATCAAAGAATTCTGTGGCTTCACTGATCTGTCCCATTTTCAGGGAAACCTCGATCAGACGGTAAAGTATGTTCTTGCCGATCGGCGCTCTGTGGTAGGCAAGAAGAAAAATTTCCTTGCTCTCTTCATAGCGCTTGTTGGCCGCGTAGATCTCGCCCACTACACAAAGGGTACGGACGTTTTTCACACGACGCCAGTCAATGCTGTCAACAATCTGCATGGCGCCTTTGTAATCCTGGGTCTCGACCAGCTTATTGATCTGTCCCAGCTTAACGCGAAACTCCTCTTTATCCAAAATATTCACCAACTTTCCATAATCAGAATCAGTTTACCATATGCATACGGGCTTGTCAAAACCCTTTAGGCATATAAACATGCCCCTTTACCACCTGAAAAACCCTGTTGATCTTGAACTGATGGCTGACAAAATCATCCAGTCCTGTACAGGTGATCAGAGTCTGTATATCGTGGATGCTTTCCAGCAGATATGTCTGCCTGCTGCTATCCAGCTCCGAAAGAACATCATCCAGCAGAAGAACCGGTGTATCCCGGATCTTTTTCTTCACCAGATAGATCTCCGAAAGCTTCAGGGAAAGGGCCGCAGTCCTCTGCTGCCCCTGGGAACCATACCTCCGGATGTCGATCCCGTTGACCTTTACGCAGAAATCATCTCTGTGCGGTCCCACGGAGGTCAGCTTCATCCGAAGATCCCGCTCCCGGTTCCTGGAAAGCTTATCCTCAAACTCCGCCGCCGTCACACTTGGCTCGTACAGGATCTCCAGCTCCTCGATCCCGCCGGTAAGCCCCTTATGAAGCCCCCTTGCGATCTCGTTAAGCTCCTCCACAAAGGCTTCCCGCTTCCCGATGATCTTCTTTCCGTAATCGACCATCTGCATATCCCAGACATCCAGGGTACCTTTCAGCCCGGGGTTCATATAACAGTCTTTGAGAAGACGGTTTCTCTGGTTCACGATGTGATTGTAGCCGGCCAGCTCCGTGATATAAACACCATCCAGCTGACAAAGCTCCGAATCCAGAAAACGTCTTCTCTCTCCCGGTCCATTCTTGATAATATTAAGATCCTCCGGAGAAAAAAACACCAGATTCACCACCCCCAGCAGCTCCCTTGCCTTGCGGATCGGCAGCCCGTTGATGGCAACTCCCTTTGCTTTGTTTTTCCGGAGGTGCATGTCTATTTTGTATGAAAGATCGCCCTTCTTCACCATCATTCGGATATGGGATTCCTCATTCTCAAAGCGGATCATCTCCCGGTCCTTGCTTCCCTTGTGGGATTTGCTGGTACCTGCCAGATAAACCGCCTCCAGGATATTGGTCTTTCCCTGGGCATTGTCGCCGTAGAGAATATTGGTGCCCTGATCAAAATTCATCTCCAGCGACTCATAATTCCTGAAATTATTCAGTCTGATGGATTCAATGTACATTCCTTCACCCGATCACATAAATATCTTTTCCATCGTAGGAAATGGTATCTCCAGGATGGATCTTGCGGCCACGGCGGTTCTCCACCTCGCCGTTCACCAGTACCAGACCATCATTGATGGCATATTTCGCCTCAACGCCGTCCTCCACAACACCGGCCAGCTTCAGCGCCTGACCAAGCTTGATAAATTCGTCTTTAATTCTGATCTCCAATTTTTTCTCCTCTTATCTCCGGGGTATTTTCTCCGTCAGGTCGAGCTTTTCTGATCTCCTGGCGGTATTTAAAATCCCCCAAAATACAAATTTCACCGGAAGGTGGTAATTTAAATACCCCCTTCCAGCAGTTTACACATGAAACAATTTTCAGAACACGATCGCATTCCCATACACAATCGGTCAAAAACGGTCACATTACCCCAGGTCTTATCTGGCCTGATTCTGGTTGATGTTTACAGGAAGGATCAGGTAAGTATAGTTCTCCTCATCGTCACGGATAAAGCACGGGGCCTTCGGATTTACAAGATAGATCGTCACGGTTTCATCATCAATAACACGAAGCGCATCGATCAGGAATTTCGGGTTGAAGCCGATCATGATATCCTTACCCTCTTTTTCAATATCGATCTCTTCATTCATGGAACCCATTGCAGAATCAATGCGCAGCTCCATATCATCGTCTGTGATGTTGATGATGATCGGTTTTTTATCAACCTCACGTACCAGAAGTGTGGCACGGTCGATACAATCCAGGAACTCTTTTTTGTTGATCTTCAGTTTTGTCTCATAATCACTGGAAAGCATCTGGTCAATTCTGAAATATTCTCCCTCGATCAGTCTGGAAACTACCATAGTCTGATCAAATTCAAATAAAATATGGTTTTTTGTAAAGTAAATGCTGACCTGATCATCCACTTCTCCGGAAAGGATCTTGCTGACCTCGCTTAAAGTTTTGCCCGGAACTACCACCTTACGGTCAGAATAATCTTTCTTAAGAGACATTTTGCGGATAGAGATACGATGTCCGTCCAGAGAAACTACCTTCAGACAGTTATTTTTGATCTCAAAAAGTTCACCGGTCATAAGCTTATTGTTTTCATTTACAGCAATAGAAAAAATAGTCTGGCGGATCATTTCTTTCAGTGTGTACTGAGAGATCGTCAGCGGTTCATCCTTCTCGATCATCGGTAAATAAGCAAAATCTTCTCCTGATTTTCCAGGGATATTGAATTTTGCTTTTTCACAGGTAATGGTTGCTGCATATTTATCATCGGTCTTAATGGTAACATCATTATCCGGAAGTCGTCTGATGATTTCATAGAAGATTTTTGCATCAAGAGCAACTTTACCTTTTTCTTCAATAGTACCCTCAACGATGGTTTCAATTCCCAGCTCCATATCGTTGGTGGTAAATTTGATCTGGTTTGTGGTTGCATCCATGAGAATACATTCCAGGATTGGCATTGTGGTTTTTGATGGAACTGCTTTGAGTGCGATACTTACACTTTTTAATAGACTTGATTTGGAGCAGATGATTTTCATAGTGTGTATAACTCCCTTTCTGAACAATTTGTGGTTTTTATAAATATATTTATAGAAAAAATCCGCAGTAACCGCCGTAGGGGGCCAGATTTTGTGAAAAACTCCCGCAGGCCTGATGTTTTCAGGGGTTTTCCGTTGGGATAACTTTGTGTAAAAGTGGTATTTTCGCATGTGAATAACCCGGGGATAAAATTACCGCCGCGTTTTGGCAAAAAAGTTGTACACATCTCTCCACATACAATCAACACGTTATACACCAGTAATGTGGAAAACTTCCCTAACCTTGTGGATTAATCTTCTTTTTCAATATATCAATGGTATTTTTTAAGTTATCGTCGTTCTGCAATTCGTTTTCGATCTTTTCAATACCGTGCATAACGGTGGTATGGTCACGGTTTCCGAGCGCTTTTCCGATATTTTTCAAAGGTGTGGATATGATCTCACGGCAGAGATACATGGAAACCTGGCGGGGCATGACGATCTTGGAGTTTCGTTTGTTTCCGCTTAAGTCCGCAGGTGTGACTCCGTAATGCTCTGCAACAACGGAGATGATGTATTCCGGTGTGATCACTTTTTTCTCATCCGGAGAAATAATATCCTTCAGTGCCTGCTCTGCCAGCTCCAGAGTTACTTCCTTTTTCTCAAGCTTGGCTCCGGCCATGACCTTGTTGAAGGCACCTTCCAGCTCACGGATATTGGATTTGATATTGGTAGCGATATATTTGATAACATCTTCACTGATGTTGTAGCCGTTCATTTCTTCATTTTTATGAAGGATCGCCATTCGGGTTTCGTAATCAGGCAGCGTGATATCTGCGATCAGACCCCACTCGAACCGGGAACGGAAGCGCTCTTCCAGGATCTCCATATCCTTCGGTGGTTTATCAGAGGATATGATGATCTGCTTTTTGGCACTGTGAAGACTGTTAAATGTATGGAAAAATTCCTCCTGTGTGGATTCTTTTCCTATAATAAACTGAATATCATCGACAAGAAGAACGTCGATATTTCTGTATTTTTCACGGAATTTGCTCATTGCCGTGTTATTTCCGTTTCGGATGGTTTCGATCAGCTCGTTGGTAAATTCCTCACTGGTTACATACAAAACACGGCTGTTTTCGTCGTGTTCCAGAATGAAATGAGCGATGGAATGCATAAGATGCGTCTTACCAAGACCGGCTCCGCCATAGATAAACAGTGGATTGTAGGTATCTCCCGGTGATTCGGCAACTGCAAGAGCTGCGGCCTGGGCGAATTTGTTATTACTTCCTACAACGAAGGTGTCGAAGGTGTATTTTGGATTTAAATGCGCCTCTTCGTAACGTGTATCCTGAACCTGTTTATCATAAGAAGTGTTTTTTTCTGTTTTTTTGGGGAGATCTTTTTCCAGAACGAAGCGAACCTCGCATTCTTCCATGCCTGTCAGCACACAGATAGTAACCTGGAGGGGTATTTTGTAGCGTTTACTGATGTAATTGACTCCGATCGCTGCCTGTTCAGAGGGAACAACCACTGTTATCAGCTTTCCGTCAACCTCATAAACTTTCAGCGGCTTGAGCCAGGTATTAAAAGGGACATCAGTCACCTCATATTCAGATTTGACAGTTTGCAGGATCTCCTCCCATTTTTCAATAACAGCGTCCATTTTTTCCTCCCATGAGTATTATAATAACCCCAGTCTGCGACTGGAGATAGATATCCTTTTATATATTACAATGAAAATGGGGTTTTCGCAATGGAAAATCCTTGAGATTTTGGGGAAAAGAATGTGGATAATGTGGGGAAATTACTGTGGATTAGGGTGGATTATTGTGGATAAGAGTCCTGGAGGTTTCCATAAGTCGAGAATTGGTGGAAAATGTGGAAGAATTATGTGTATAAAAAAATCCACCTTAAAAATACCGCAAATAAAGGGTTTTTTTGAAAACGATGTGAACAAACCCTCCGAAAAAGTGGATAGATTTCCGGGCAATCCACAAGTTATCCACAAGTTATCCACAAAATGTGGATAATGTTACGTAAACCATAAG
>OJNV01001018.1_pt1 | contig 14610 bp, 10 predicted proteins | sample 1597961 | NCBI WGS metagenome assembly OJNV01 (sample SAMN01915220, study PRJEB22387) | human gut metagenome | isolation source: stool | host: Homo sapiens | place: USA
GGCGGATGGCGTTCATGTCGCAGTACAGGCCCTTGCCCACGCGGAAGCCGTAGTCTTTCAGAGCCTTGCGCTTCCACTTGGCCAGCGACTGAACGACCTGCACCTCGATGCCGCTGTCCTTGGTGTCGAAGGTGACCTTCCGCTCGACGCCGTTCAAATCGTCGTTCAGGCCGGTAGAAGCCTCGACGAAGAGCGGTGCCGACACGCGGTAGAGATTCAGCGTGGCGCACAGGGTGTCGGCGAACAGCCGCTTCACGGTGCCGATGGCGCGCTGGGTGTCGTACAGGTTCAGCGCGGGCGTGTAGTTTGCCGGAATGATGATCTTACTCATAGCAGATTACCCCTCTCTTGCTGCCCCGCGCCGCCGAATCGCCGCGCCGAGGACAGCTTCCCTTAATCGCAAGTTCCACAGATATGCCTATGGGTAACAGCATATTTGCGATATGCAGTTTGCGGATGTTGCCAGACCATTGAAAACGCAAACTGCTATATTAGAATAAATTATGGCACAAGTTGAGGGAGATGTAAAGGGGAAAGCGCTGATTTGGCGATGGAGTGAAGGCTTTTGGCGCAAAATAAACCTCGGCCCTTCCGCGCCCATCGTCCCGGTCGGAACAAAGCCCACCCGGTGCAGCACCGCCTGCGAGGCAGCATGATCGGGGGCGGTCTCGGCCTCGACGGCGGTGACGCCGGGCTGTTCGAAGGCCCAGCGGCAGGCGGCGCGGACAGCCTCGGTGGCGTAGCCCTGATGTTCATATTCCGGCAGAAGGCCGTAGCCAATTTCCGGCTGGCCGTTTTCGGGCAGGCCCTTGAAGCAGAGGTCGCCTACCCAGTCGCCGGAATCGTTCTGGTAAAGCCCCCATGCGGTGTACCAGACCCACTGCTCGGGGTGGGCGAGGGAAAGGTTCAGCATATCGGTGTAGGGCTGGATGAGTTCCGGGTCGGTGGTGCGGGCCAGAAGGGCGCGCATCCCATCGGGCTGCAGGGGGATGAGAAAAAGACGTTCGGTGATAAGCTGCATGATAAAACCTCCGGGCTGCATTTTTGCCCAGTGTAGCACAAGCCGGGCAGGGGAGTCAAACGCTTGACTTACGCCCCGGCGGCTATTATAATAAGTTTGTAAAAGGATAAATGCGTTTATCCGGGCAGAGTAGCGCCGCACACCGTCTGCGCAGAGAGAACAGGCCACTGGCTGGAAGCCTGTTTGCAGACCGCCGCGCAAAGTGCGCCCGGACAGCACGCTGCGGGAAGCTGAGTATCGCAGCGCGGATGGCCGCCGTTACCGGCTTTGAGCGACAAACCGGAGTGGAACCGCGATTTTGAGAAAAGACCGCCTTCGATGCTGTGCTTTTGGCATGGCGTTGGAGGCTTTTGCTTTTTCGGGCAGGCTCGCAGGAGCTGGCCCTCTTTGCCAAGGGCTCCCCTCGATAGGGGAGCTGTCGAGCGAAAGCGAGACTGAGAGGTTTATAATCACGGCTCCGGTCTGTCCCACAAAAAGGAGTATTCAACTATGCAGATCTTCAACACCCTGACCCGCCAGAAGGAAGAGTTCGTGCCGCAGGTGCCGGGCGAGTACCGCATCTACGTCTGCGGCCCCACCGTCTACAACTATATCCACATCGGCAACGCCCGCCCGCTCATCGTCTTCGACACCCTGCGCCGTTACCTTGAGTACCGCGGCAACAAGGTCATCTATGTCTCCAACATCACCGACATCGATGACAAGCTCATCAAGAAGGGCCAGGAAGAGGGTACTTCCATGAAGGAAGTCGCCCAGCGCTTCGAGGCCGAGTACCTCAAGGATGCCGCCGGTCTGAACTGCAAAAAGCCCACCGTCCAGCCCCGTGCAACGGAGCACATCCAGCAGATCCTGGACATCGTCAAGGACCTGATCGATTCCGGCCACGCCTACGTTGCCAAGAACGGGGATGTCTACTTCCGCGTCAAGAGCGACCCGGAATACGGCAAGCTGAGCCACCTCAAGCTGGACGATCTGGAGAGCGGCAACCGTGAGCTGCGCAGCCAGATGGAGGATGACCTGAAGGAAGACCCCGCCGATTTCGCCGTCTGGAAGGCTGCCAAGCCCGGCGAGCCCGCCTGGGAAAGCCCCTATGGCATGGGCCGCCCCGGCTGGCATATCGAGTGCAGTGCCATGAGCCGCACCCATCTGGGCAAGACCATCGACCTGCACTGCGGCGGTCAGGATCTGATCTTCCCCCACCACGAGAACGAGATCGCCCAGAGCGAGTGCGCCAACGGCTGCGAGTTTGCCCACTACTGGATGCACAACGGCTTCATCAACGTGGATAACCAGAAGATGTCCAAGAGCCTGCACAACTTCTTCACCGTCCGCGATGTGGCAGACCTCTACGGCTACGAGCCCATCCGCTACTTCATGCTGACCGCAGGCTACCGGATGCCCCTGAACTACACCGTGGACCTCATCGAGAGCTGCAAGAACAGCCTGGAGCGCCTTTACACCTGCCGCGAGAACCTCGATTTTGCCCTGAGCAAGACCGCGTTCGGCACCGATGAGACCCTGACCGCCAAGGCAGACGAGGCCCGCGCCAAGTTCTGCAAGGCCATGGACGATGACCTGAACACCCCCGATGCGCTGGCTGCCGTGTTCGATTTGGTCAAGGAGATCAACACCCTGTCCGCTGCCTCCTCCAAGGCTGCGCTGGAGGCTGCCGCCAAGGCGTTCGATGAGATCACCGGCGTACTGGGCCTGATGTACAACCGCAAGAAGGACGAGGTGCCCGCCGAGGTGACGGAGCTGGTGGAAAAGCGCGCCGCCGCCAAGAAGGCCAAGGACTGGGCCGCTGCGGATGCCATCCGTGCGCAGCTCACCGAGATGGGCTGGGCTGTCAAAGATACCGCCCAGGGCCCGCAGCTGAGCAAAATTTAACTTGAATCCCGTTATTGACCTGTACGGTACAATGCGGTAAAATGAGGGTGCGGGAACACTGTGCTGTGTGTTCCACGCACCCTTATTTTTGCATGATACAAGAACCTATATAAAAGGAGGTCTTTGGCTGATGAAAATCAAACGGCTGATCTCATTGCTGCTGGCGGCAGTGTTTGCCCTGAGTGCGGCGGCCACACCGGCGCTGGCGGCTTCGGCGGGCAGCGAACTGCCTGACCTGACCACCGCAGGCGTGGATGAGAACAACAGCGTTGTCTCGATCCGCCTGACCGCAGACGGGGATCTGACCTATGGCTCCCCCTTTACCCTGAGCGTCCAGACCACCCCGGCAGATACCCAGTATATCGGCGTGGTGATGGGCACCAGCGGCGAAGCGCAGGGCTATGTGACCCTGATCCTTTCGGGCAAGATCCGCACCCTGCTCAAGATGATCCCCCTGCCGAAAAAGATGTCGGCGAACCCTGAGCAGGAAGAGGAGTTCAACATCTACGCCTACATCAAGCAGCTGATCGACGGCAACGACGTGAGCGTGCTGCTGCGGGTGGCTGATGAAGTGGTCTCTGTGATGGATGTCCTGAAATTCTACATCCCCACGCTGAAGGATGTCTCCACCGGCATGAAGCTGGCGCTGGAGCTCATCCGCAAATATCTGCCCGAGGGCGTGTTCAGCCGCATCTATCTGGACGAGCAGCCCACGGAAGCCGGCAGCTATGTGGGCGGTGCTGTGGCGCTGGAATCCGGTGATGTGAACACCGCCGGTATGGCGTTCTTCCGCATCAAGCCCAAGAGTGCGGGGGTGCGTGTCTACTGGGCACAGGAGCTCCCCGCCAGTATGACTGCGGCAGAGGCCCAGAACTACAACGTCACCGCAGTGGTCGAAAGCGACGGCCAGGTGGTCGAGGGCGGCAAGGTGACCTACACCTATAAAAAGAAGAGCGGTCTCTTCGATTTCCTGGGTACGACCCAGAGCGGGTTCCCCACCGAACCCGGCGAGTATGTCCAGACGGCCAAGGCCGCCGGAAACTACTCCAGCAGCGAGATCAGCCGGACGATTATAATCAATTGACCTGAAACACTTTCAACCTTAAGAATTAAGAATCATAAATTTTCACCCTGATAAACGCCGTTTATCAGGGGGTTTTTATGTTATACTGTAATCGGGTTATTTGCCCAATAAAATTGCGGTTTTGGGGCCGCAGAAAGAGGAACAACATGAAAAGAAAGTCATGGGAACGTGTTGTCAGTGCATCGCTTGCGGTGTGCATGGCAGTAGCTGTCTCCCCTATGAATGCATTTGCATTCGGGGGGGGGGGGGGGTATTTGAAAGCGGCATAACTGCTTTCAGTGATATCTCCTCCGGGGATGCGGACACGGGGAGCATCAGTGCGGATGACTTCACGATTTCGGAACTCACTTACAACGGTGCAGTGCAGAAACCGGAAGTCACGAGTACAAAATACACAGATGCGAGTGTAGCGTACTACGATAATGCGGAGTGCACCGGTACTGAAGCTGAGCTGAAAAATGCGGGAACCTACTATGCAAAGATAACGGTAGGCGAAGAGTCCGTTGTAAAAGAGTTCACCATCAACAAGGCAACTCCGAAAAACGAAGACTTTACTATTATTTGCAATGGTAAAAAGCTTGATCCCAATGGCGGCAATGCTTATAAGACATTGGGAAAGAAAGATACTTTTGCTATGAGCCATACTACGGAAGAAGATATCCGTGTTAATGAGGACGAGTACGAGAAAATTTTCGATTTCTTCGGCTTCAACTTTTATACGTCTGAGGGGAAGCCGCTTACAGCGAGCATTTCTGAACCGGGCACTTATATTATTAAAGCATGGTTTAGGGGAAGCAAAAACCTGAAAGGCACAAAAGTTGGACAATCAGGGGAAGAGTTTGCTACTTGGAACCTTATTGTTGCTCCCGCTCAAGAAGATTTTACTGTCACCAATGAGATGACAAGCGGTAAGGTGTATGACGGTACGAGCTTTGAGCCGAAACTGAGCAGTACGAAGTACAGCGATGATGAGGTTACTACGGCATACTATCTCCTTGAGCAAACAAGCGGAGAATGGGTGAAAGTAGAGCACCCCACCGACGCAGGTACTTACTGCGTGCGCGTTACCGTGAACGGTGCTGCCCAGCAGAACGATGACCTGTGGCGGTTCAAAATTGAGACAGCAAACATTGACGCTTCCAAGTTCCATGCAGAGCTGGATGGTGAACCTGTGAAGCAGGGGGAACCTTTTGAAATGACGAGCCCCGCCAGTGAACTCGACAAAATTTTTGACCGGCTGATTATTACATACGAGGGTGAACCGGATATCAACTTGCACGATTTTGCCCCGCGTGTGTTTGTAGATACAGAAGATGGCGAGATCGAAATTGATTCGAGTAAAGCCTCCGAATATCTGGATAAGGACGGTCGCTTGAAGCCGGGCACTTACGTTTATAAGCTGTACTTTATTGGTACGAATAATTTCAATGGCCAGCAAAAGACGGATGACCCGCTCTATACTATAAATCTGACCCTTACAGCAGATTCCATTACGGAACTGAACCCCGGTATTGACGGCCTGACCAAGAACGAAGACGGCGGTTATACGCTGAAGAGTGGCTACACGCTGGCACTGGGCGAAGATTCCGACCCTGTGACTGAACCCCTGAATAACAAGGGTGTTGTGGAAAGCGGCAAGTTTGCCGAGAAGGTCACCGGTGGTGAAATCACCGGCGGCACCTTTGCAGAGGTGGAAAACGCAGAGGAGATTACTGGCGGTATCTTTGCACAGAATCCCGAGGAGTGCCTTGCTGCTGGCAAGACCTTGACGGAATCCGTTGACCAGCTCAAGATCGTGGATATCAATGGTGCCGGGCTGAACAATAGCTGCACCGTGAATGATGTCATCGGTGCCAAGGAAAATGGCATTGCCGTGATGGCACTCTTTGCCGAGAATAGCATTGAAGCCGCCCCGGCAGCCTATATTGTGGGCGGCGGCCAGAAGGTGACCCTCAAGAATGCCGATGCAAGCCGTACCGTCAAGCAGTGGGTTGTTGATTTTGGCAATGGTACCACCGAGACTTATAATGGCAATACTGCCGCCTTTACCGTGGATGCCGCAGGCAATACCGTCACCGTGACGGTGGTGTTTGAGGGCCAGACTCTTCCCACCCCGGTTGACCCGAAACCCGTTGATCCCAATCCCACTATCCCTGAGGTGAAGGAATATACGATCACCGTGGAAGATGGCAAAATCAATGGTGAGCCTTTTGTCACTGTCAAGGCAGGTGATACCGTCAATCTGACGGTGGGCGAAGTGCCGGAGAATATGGCATTCCTGTACTGGGATATCCCCTCTGATCTGTTGAACGCCCTCATCAAGAAGGATGGAAACTTCAGCAATAAGACCCAGAACCTGCGTTTTGAGATGCCTGAACTGGAAGATGCGGCAGGTAAGAGTTTTACCATCAGCGCCGCGTTTGGTACTGCGGAAACTGCCGAGAGTGACGACTACACCGCCCTTGGTGTGGCGACCGGCGTTGTCGTGGGCGGTGCGACTGTGGCCGTGGCTGGTTGGCAGTTGTATAACCTCGGCACTGAGCTATACCTGAAAGCAGTTCTGCCTCAGGGGGCATCCATCCCCACAAACCGTCAGGAACTGGCCCTGCTTTTGTGGCAGGATGCCGGGAAGCCGGAAGCGGTGACCGCACTTTATGCGGACATCGCTGCTGACCAGACCGATGCACAGAAAGCAGCCCGCTGGGCAATTGCAAACGGTCTGATGGATTCTGCCGATGAGGACAGCAGCAGTTTTGCTCCGAACAAGTCTGTGAGCCGATTTGCGATCATCAAGGCTTGGAACCAGGCACAAAAGATGAAGTAACTCAGAACAGATAAAGCAAGAGCCACCGTGCAGCGTACGGTGGCTCTTGCTATTTGTTATTTACATCCGGAACCGCCAGCCCCAGCCGCCGCCACAGCAGCAGTTGCACAGCAGGTTGAGCAGGATCATGCTCCAGCACCAGCGCATCAGGCCGCCGGGCTGGGCGTAGGTGGTCTGGGTGCGGTAGGTGCGGCCCGGGTCCTGCAGATTGCGCAGGTTCATCTGGTATTCAGTGTTGCCGGGCTCCATCTGGGCGGCGCGGCGGGCATCCTGCAGGGCATCGATGCTGTTGCCCAGGCCCTGATTGGCCAGCGAGGAGAGATAGTACCACCGGGCGGTGCGCACAGTGATGCCGTCCAGCACGCGGCGGGCCTCGGGGTAGCGCTGGTTGACGATGAAGTTGCGTGCGGCCTGCATCTCAGGCGTGTCTGCACCGTTGTAGCCGGGGCCGCGCTGCTGCTGATAATTGCCGCCAAAGCCAAACCCGAACCCGAAGGGGTCATAACCGAAGCCGAAGTCTCCGAAATCCCCGTTGGAGTAACCGTTCTGCTGGTACCCCTGCTGATAGCCGCCGTAGGAGGGGCCGCTCTGCTGGCCGTAGGCACCGCCGTAGCCGCCGCCCATCTGGGGGCCGGTCTCGCCCTTGGTGATGGCATCGTATGCCGCCTGCACCTCCTTGAAGTGCTCTTCGGCGGTGGGGTCGTTGGGGTTCAGGTCAGGGTGCCAGCGCTTGCACTTGGCACGGTAAGCCTTTTTGATCTCGTCTTCACTGGCACCGCGCTGGATGCCCAGAACCTCATAGGGGTCTCTCATCGGTCTACTTCCTCACGTCTCTATTACCATCTGTGCGGCCGCTGTGCCGCACAAGCAATCTTTAGTGTACAGGACTGGAACGGAAAAATCAAGGAAAACCGCCGGGATCAGGCGGTTTTGTCCTTCTTTTTTGCATTTTTGCAGTGATATTTGAGCCACACGCCTGAATACAGGATGTTGCGCAGAAGGTCAACGTCCTCCACACAGGGCAGGCGCTCAAAGCTGCGGGCGCAGTTGGCCAGCAGCAGCTCAAAGATCTCCCGCATCTCTTCCTCGTACCCGGGCTCTCTGCTCAGGGTGCGCAGGGGATTGTATGCGCCCTTGCGCTCGTCCCGGGCCAAGTCGTCGTAGGCATCCAGCAGGTAGATATACTTGCCCAGATTGAAGCCGATGCTGCGCAGCTCCGGTGACCAGTGGTCCTGCCGGTAATCGAACAGCTCGGCCATCAGTTCCCCAAAGCAGCCGGAAACGGCATCCAGATCCTCGCTGCCCTCGGCCTCGTACCGGGCCAGTCGATCCAGACAGGTGCGGATGGCGCTGCACTGGCGGGGCCAGCGGGCGGCGGCCTTCTGCGTGGGGGCAGCAAGCATCTTTTCAAAGCCCAGGCCCAGCAGGCTGTGGTCATCGTTCCACTTGTCCTGCGCGTTGTAGTAGTGCAAAGCCACGCTCAGGTCCGCACAGTAATCGGTGGGGCCGCTGGAACGCCACTCCACCTTCCGGATGGGGTGGATGGGGCAGTGGTCACAGCCTATCGCACAGGCGCTTTCGCCCTCGTACAGGCTGCACAGCAGCAGATCCAGAAAAGTCAGGTCATAGCTCAGGGTCAGCCGCCCCCGGGTGCCGTGCAGCGCGCCGATGCGGCGGCAGAGCCCGCAGTAGGCCGCGCGGTACCGCGCCTGTGCCTCCGGGCTGAGCGCGGCCTGATTCGGGATAACATATCCGAACATGGCTCAGCTCTTCTTGATGAACTGGGTGCCGCAGCGGGGGCAGGAGATCTGGATGCGGCCGCGGCCGCGGGGCACGCGCAGCTTCTGGCGGCACTGGGGGCAGCGGTAGTAGTGATAGACCTTGCGGTTGGCCCACTGCTCCTTCCAGCCCTTGAACTTGTTGTCCACCCGGTCCTTCAGGGTGTAGAACTTGTAGTTCTCCTCGGTGCGTTTGGAGATGTTCCGGCTGAAGGTGCGGTAGTAGCAGAAGATCAGCAGGGCCGCGCCCAGATAGGTGAACAGGTTGACCCGGCTGATGATGGCGATGAGGAGCAGCACCAGCGAGGCAATGCTCAGGAATTGGTTCAGGCCATCGGTGCCATAGCGGCCGATCATAAACTGACGAAGTTTCTCTCTCATAGATTTCCGGTCCTTTGTCCTCAAGAATAACCCTCTCAGCCACGCGGACGCATGGACAGAGAGGGCGTTTGATCGTTCACAACAATAGAATATCAGCCAACCATGATAAAACTTTGAACAGATTGCAAATCTACCATGAAAGGACGAAATTTAATTGGCATTCTCTGCGCCGGAGCGCTTGCGCACAGTCAGGGCAGCCTCCACATCCAGCGCGCCCTCCATCCGGCAGTGCAGCACGGCACGGCCTGCTTCACCGGTGGTGGCAAGATAGGTGCCCGCCATGCCGCCCCGCAGGGGGACGATGGCCGGGCCCAGGATCTTCACCGGGCCTTCCACGCTGAGCTGAACGGCCTCGCCGCAGTAGGGCAGCAGGTTGCCGTTCTGGTCGATGGCCCGCAGGCTGACTGCCGCGCAGTCCCAGGTGGGGCCGTCGGTCAGGATGGGGTTGTGCACCACGCATTCCAGCCGGACCGACTGCACCGGCTCCTTGACCACGGTGCGGACGGTGCGCCCGTGCCAGACCGCCTCAAACCGGTAGACGCTGGACGGCCCGCCCAGCACGCCGATGTATTTGTAGTACATCCGGAGCAGGTCGTTTGCGCTCAGCCGCAGGGAGAGCATCCGCGCCCGGGAGAGGGGCGAAAGGTTCAGCGCGTCCCGGCGCATCTCGTTGAGGATGGCCGCCACCTGCGGGGCCGTGCTCTGGTCAAGGCCCTCATACTTTTCCAGCAGGGAGCCGACGAAATCCTGGATCTCGATGGGCGGGTGGGGCAGGGCGGCAAAGCGGCCCCGGCGGTCGGGGGTGAATTCGGCAATGAAATCGTTGCCCCGGTAGAGGCGGACGCTCTCGGCGTTGGTGAACACCCAGCAGGCCCCGGCAAAGCCGCCGGGGTGGTCACCCAGCGCCATGCTGGAAGAGACCTCGAACACCACGTCCGAAGGGGAGCGGGGCGTTTTCTGGCTTGCGTAGACGGCGGCAGAGAGCTTCGGGTTGCGGAACAGATCCGTCACGCCGTGGTAGCAGATGCGGTCGCCGCTGCCGAACTCGCGGTGGGTATTGTAATCGGCCATGCACCAGCCAAGGGCACCGGCCACGCCCTGCTGGGCAATGGCATCGTTGAGGACGGCGGCGTGGCGCAGAGCCTGTGCCAGCCGGTGCGGCTCGTCGTCAAAGGCTTTGGCCGGGAACTGCTGGCCCCCGAACTCGCTGATGAGGTAGCCCTTGCGGAGATCGGGCGTAACGGCAGACCGGGGCTCGCAGCCCGGGCCCCGGCCGGAGTAGGAGTAATCGTTGTAGGCGTAAACGTCCTCGAGCAGCTGGCTCTTGCGGGCGATCCGCACGCCGCCGGTGGGGCGGGTGGGGTCCAGCCGATGGACAGCCTCGTTGGTGCGCTTGTAAAAGGCCTCGTTGTCGGAACTGCCGTTCACCCGCACGCCCCACAGGAACACGCTGGGGTGATTGCGGCACTGGCAGACCATCTCGCGGCAGTTCTGCAATGCCTGGGCCTGCCAGGCTTCATCCCCGATGTGCTGCCAGCCGGGCATCTCCACGAACACCAGCAGGCCCAGCTCATCGCAGGCATCCAGAAAAGCCGGGCTCTGGGGGTAGTGGCTGGTGCGCACTGCATTGCAGCCCAGCTGCTTTTTCAACAATTGGGCATCCAGCTGTTGAATGCTGTCCGGCATGGCATAGCCCTGATAGGCGTAGCTCTGGCGGCGATTGAGGCCCCGCAGCTCCACCCGCTGGCCGTTGAGGTAGAGCCCGCCTGCCACGAACTGCAGAGTACGGAAACCGAACCGGCAGCTTTTCTCGTCCAGGACCCGGTCGGGCAGGCCGCCGGTGCCGGGACGGATGAGCCGGACGGTCAGGGTGTAGAGGGTGGGGTGCTCGATGCTCCACGGATGGACGCTGTTCAGTGCGCCGGTGATGGGCAGCGACAGCTCGCCGGTGTAGAACGCCCGGCTGCCCGAGGGGCTGCGTATCTCGGCCTGTAACGTGCAGCCCACCGTCTCGCCCACGGTGGCCGTGTAGATGCGGAAATCGCCCTCGGCCTTCGTCTCGATGAAGATGTCCCGCAGGTAGGCGGGCTCTTTCACGTCGAGGCAGACGGCGCGGCAGATGCCGCCGTAGGTCAGAAAGTCCATCTGCCCGCCGAAGGGCGGGATGTTCAAATCTTCGCGGCTGTCGCAGCGGACAGCCACCACGTTCTTCTGGCCCAGATGGAGAGCACTGGTCAAATCGACGGTAAAAGCGGTGTAGCCGCAGCTGTGGTGGAACACCCGCCGCCCGTTGCAGAACACGGTGGCATCGTGGGCCACGGCTCCAAAGGTCAGCAGTACCGTGCGGCCCTGCCATTCTTTGGGCGCAAAAAACTCCCGCCGGTAGCCGGACACCCGCTGGTATTCGTTCTCGTTGCAATAGTTGTAGGGCAGCGTTTTGACCGTGTGGGGCAAGCGCACCGGCTCCAGCTCCACCCCGGTGCATTCGGGGCGGACGATGGCGGGATCAAAGGTGGGGGCAAACAGCCAGCCGTCGTTCCAATCGTAGTGTTCCATAGCCTGTCTCCATCGCTCTGCACAAAAAATTCTTACCCTTATGCTACCACAAAGTTGTGAACGAAAAAAGCACTCCGTCCCTTATTTTTTCCGTTTTTGCAGAAAAAGCTGTTAAAATCAAAAAAGCCCCCGCCGGGCAGGCGGGAGCGAGGGGAAACTCAGCGGATGAAATTGGTCATGGGGCGGCGGGGATTCTCGGGGTGGGTGATGCCGTTTGCTTTGCCCAGTTCGATGCACTTGAGCAGCCAGGCCATGTTACGGCCCAGCTCCCGCATCACGGCGCAGCCCTCTTCATCCTCCAGCACCTGCTCGGGTTTGGAGCCGTGGACCATGGGCCAGTAGGAACCGCTGACCAGCGGCATGTGGAAGAACTCGGGGTACTTCACCAGCTGGTCCAGCGTGGTGGTGGTGCCGGCGCGGCGGGCCGAAGCGCAGATGGCGGCGGGCTTGTAGGCCAGATACTTGCCGCCCGCGTAGGCCAGACGGTCCATGAAGCTGGTCATGTTGCCGGAGGCGGACGCGTAGTGGACAGGGGTGCCGAACACAAAGGCATCGGCAGTCTTGGCCTTTTCGATGGCCTCGTTGACCACGCCGCCGAACACGCAGCCCTTACCGGCGGCACAGCCGCCGCAGCCGATGCAGCCGCCCACCGGCTTTGTGCCGACGTTCAGGATCTCGGTCTCGATGCCGCTGGCGTTCAGCTCCCCGGCGATCAGGGACAGGGCGGTATAGGTGCAGCCCTTCTCGTGGGGGCTGCCGTTGATGAGCAGGACTTTCATAAGCAGATACTCTCCTTTTTGGGCAAAATGCGCCGCACATGGGGCGCTTTGCCCTGATTTTAGCACAATTGCACCCTGAGTGCAACGCGCGCCCTTGACAAAGAGTTGCGTTTTGACGATAATATGGAGATACGAAAACACGAAACAGCTGCTGGCCGGGCAGGGGGCCCGGACAGCGGGAGAAGGAGGCAGATACATGCGCGTTATTGCAGGAGAAGCACGGGGCCGCAGGCTGGAAGCCCTGCCCGGCACCGAGATCACCCGCCCGACGATGGATCAGGTCAAGGAGGCCATGTTCAGCATCGTCCAGTTCGACCTGCCCGGTGCCCGGGTGCTCGACCTCTACGCAGGCAGCGGCCAGCTGGGCATCGAGGCCCTGAGCCGGGGTGCGGCCCGGTGCGTGTTCCTGGACGAGAACCGGGAGGCCGTGAACATCGTGATGAAGAACTGCAAGAACTGCGGCGTGTTTGACCGCAGCCGGGTCAACATCGGCGAGGCGGCACGGTATCTCTCCGCCTGCCATGAGCAGTTCGACATCGTTCTGCTGGACCCGCCCTTCCACACCGGCACGCTGGAAAAGATCCTGCCCGGCGTGGACAAATGCCTGGCTCCGGGCGGCATTGTGATCTGCGAGAGTGAGACCGGCCTGGTGCTGCCTGCCGAAGTGGGCGGCATGACCCTGAAAAAACAGTATAAATACGGCAAAGTCCTGCTGTGGAAGTATGGTAAGCCCCGGCAGAGCACCGGAGAGGGAGATGCGGAATGAACGTAAACGAGCTTTTGGATACCATTGAGGATACGCTGGAGGAAAGCGCCGGAATGCCCCTTTCGGGCGGCAAGCGCATCGTGGATGTGGAGCAGATCCGGGATTATCTGGACGAGATCCGCCAGAACCTGCCTGTGGAGCTGCGGCAGGCCCAGTCCATTGTCAGCGACCGTGCCCAGCTCATCGAATCGGCCAACGCACAGGCGCAGGCCATTGTAAAAAAGGCCGAGGAGCGCGCCCGTGTGCTGGTGAGCGAGGCCGAGATCGTCAAGGCGGCCCAGCAGCGCGCCGGAGAGATCGTCTCCGCCGCCCAGACCGAGGCCCGCACTGTCCGCCAGACCGTGACCGACTACTGTGATAATATGCTCAAGACCACGGAAGAGACGATGGCGGAAAACGCCGCACAGGTCAAAAATGTCCGTGCAAACCTGCGCCAGAGCCCCCGGAAACAGCTCTGATGCGGGAATGTGAAATTTCCCGGTGAGAGCTTCCGGCCCCTGCAAGCAAAAACGACGGCTTGCAGGGGCTTTTTTTGGTACATTTTGAGAGAAAAAACAAAAGGGAAACTCTTGCAATCAGGGGCCTGTTTTGTTACAATAAAATTGTATCCTCAAGGCTGACCGGGCCACAAACTCCCGGCAGGCCGCAGGCCGCTTTCCCGGGCAGCAGCTCCGGGCAGAAAAGGGCGGCAGATGCAGGATCTTATCTGAGTTTTGAAAGGAGGCTGGGAACATGGACACAGAAAAAACAGCACAGCCCTTTGACCCGGCCTCGTTTGAGCATGTCCCGGTGCTGCTGAACGAGTGCCTGGACGGCCTGAAGATCGACCCGGCGGGCACCTATCTGGACGGCACGGCGGGCGGCGCGGGGCACTCCCGCCAGATCGCCCTGCGGCTGAACGGCGAGCAGGGCGGCAGGCTCATCTCGCTGGATCAGGACCCCGATGCCGTGCAGACGGCCCGGGCCCGGCTGGCGGGCCTGCCTGCCACCGTGGTGCAGATCAACTTCCGCTATGCCGGACAAGCTCTGGAGCAGCTGGGCATTGAAACAATCAACGGCGCGCTGCTGGATCTGGGCGTGTCCAGCCATCAGCTGGATGACGCGGCCCGGGGCTTTTCCTACCGGGCAGATGCCCCGCTGGACATGCGGATGAGCCAGGAGGGTGAGACGGCCGCCGATCTCGTGAACAGCGAGAGCCGGGAGGAGCTGGCCCGCATCCTGCGGGATTACGGTGAGGAACCCTTCGCCTGGCAGATCGCGGGCAGGATCGTGGAAGCCCGGGAAACTGCCCCCATTGAAACGACATTGCAGCTGGCGGATATCGTGGCCAGCGCCATGCCCCCGGCGGAGCGCCGGAAGAACAAAAACCCCTCCCGCCGCACCTTCCAGGCACTGCGCATTGCGGTAAACCATGAGCTGGACGCACTGGAAGAGGGGCTGGACACCATTTTTGCGCATCTCGCACCGGGTGGAAGACTTTGCGTGATCACCTTCCACTCGCTGGAGGACCGGCTGGGCAAGAACAAGTTCCGCC
>OJNV01001022.1_pt1 | contig 14579 bp, 9 predicted proteins | sample 1597961 | NCBI WGS metagenome assembly OJNV01 (sample SAMN01915220, study PRJEB22387) | human gut metagenome | isolation source: stool | host: Homo sapiens | place: USA
ATCAATGATCGTGTGACTACCTTTTTTACGCAACTGAGACAGAATCTTCTGTGATTCATCCGGGCGTACAAAGTTGTCAGCAAGAATACGCTTCACATTCTGTACGCCTTTCTCTATAACAGTCTCATCATCTGAACTGCAATACTGTCCCAACAAGAACTCAAGAACATACACTGGGACATTCGCCCCTTCTTTAATTTTCTTTGTCAGGTCTTTCCGAACAATCTTACCGTCAAAGTTCTGACGGAGCTTGTTCTTTATTTCTTCACGGGTACTTTCACCCTCTGTAAATTGCTCCATCTTTCTCTCCTCCTGCGGCATTAACTAAAAAAATCAAACTCGTCCACCGCAAAGGCGATGTCAATCTGGAATGGCTCCCGCTGTGGCATCTGTAATCCCTGTTCATCTGCAATTACCAGATAATAAGTAGCTGTATTGCTGTATTTCAGAGATTTCAAATTAAACTGACAACGGAAAGTTCTTTCTGCACCATTATCGCTGGTCTTATCTGCAATAATCTTCTGAATATCACTAATCTGCTTGCCGTCCTCATCTGTAAAGTAAACCTGATAGGTTGCAGCTTCACGGTTTGTACTGACCGCATCTTTTTGATAGAAGTTCAACGAAAAAATCATATTGCTGATTTTACGGTTTGCGGACAGTAAATTGACCGTTACCGGCTTGGTATCATATTTCTGCTTATTTCGCCTATATTCCATAGAATCATTGCGGAGATAATGATACTCAATCACCGGAACAACCATTTCCTGTAAACTGATACCACCATGCACAAAATTCATACCGCCGCCATTCATTTTGATACGAATACTTTCTCTCGGTGCAAATCCATCAAATTCCGTATTTCCGCCCAGGAATTTTACAGGCATCAAGTAATCTGGTTGCACACCTTTCTGCATAATTGCATATCTTCTGCCATATTCTACACACCGCTTGATGCTTTCTTTTTTTGTAATGTCAGGGTTTGTTACATCCACATCAAAAAGACCTCTTTTATCTACTTTGTCCTCTTCCTTCAAAGGACTGTATGTATAAAGAAATCCATGATCTGCTGTAATTAGAATATTTGTTCCGCCAAATTCATTTACGATAATACGCACAAGATTCTTCAATTCTGAAATCGCCTTGTCACAGGCAGCAAAAACAGCAGTATCCGAAGTGTGGCTGGCTTCATCTATGGTATCGTGGTAAATATAGACCACATCCATCCCTTTCACCAAAGCACTTCTTTCCGCTCGTTTCATAGCAATGATGTCATTATACTTTAAAGCCACGCTTGCCGAATCTTCTGTTTTCAGAACCTTATCCCTATAAGTACTTGCCGTAGACTGTCCATCTGCCAAAACCGTCAAAATATCGTTCCGAACCTCTACTGTCAGTTCTTTGTGCGGCAACAAAGCTGCCATACCAAACTTTGTAGTAGAAGGAAAGATGCTCTGCATACTACTGATAGAAACCTTACTTTGCGTTTCTCGCTGAAGCTGATCTGCCATCGTAGCCGCCACTTCATAACGCATGGCATCTGAGATAATTACAAATACTTTCGTATCCGAGGTTTGGATACGGGAACGGTAAAAATCCTCCTGTTGCGGTACTTCCAGAACTTTACCGTAAGTTGCCAGTTCATCCGCACATACATCCGACCAGTTGTTGCCCAACTCACCTAAGAACCAGTGCGTATAAAGTCCTTCCACCTTATCGACAACATGCTTGAACAAATCATCCAGCAGAATATTGGAAGTCTCCAAACTCTTTTGAAAACTAAGATGGAACAAACGGTAATAAGTGTCCATCTGATAGTAACTCTCAGTATATTCTTTCCAGATACTTTTCGCTTCTGCGGTATGGAATCCGGCAGAATGTTCCTTAAAGAAACTTTGCATATTCGCCACTTGTAAGATACCGTCATAAAAATTCTCAAATGGCTCATACCATACACAAGTTCTACGTTTTTCAACGGTATTCGTAATGGTATCCACATCAATAATATGGTCACTAATCTCTGTCATTAGCTTTGTCAGAATTACTTCGTTAATACACGGAAAGCACTCTGTTCCTACCAAATCTTCTACTGTCAGCTTTTCAAAACGCTGATACAGACGAGCTTCATCCTCAACATAACGTGCCACATCATATAATTGCGGAATGTTGTCACTATGAAGCCATTCAGAAATAAAATCATAGCAATATGCCTGATGTGGCATGGAAATAAAACCGTCCAGTCCGGCAAGATATTCCTGCCGCATGGTACGGGTCGCCGCGGTTAAAAGTAGATGAATTGCCAATCGCCCAAGGGCTGGTTCCTCCTCCACAAATCCGCATCCCTGACGAACCATCGCCCAAAATGCTGCGTCTGCATGATATTTTACAAAATCCTGATAAACCGTATTATTATTCAAATCCAGTCCCGCCTGGAACACACTACGGAGAATCATATTAGGCTGTGCATCTTTCAATCCAAAGATTGCCGCCATGACAGCCATGTGTAACTGTGCCGGTGTTTCCGGAACTTTATTCTGCGTGCTAACTTTCAAACGACGGTCTTTCGCATTAAAATAAGCACGATAGTTTTTAACCTGTTTCCTCATTGCCGGATTTGATATAAGTCCCATCTCATCCATCCAGATAGAAATCAGATCTGCCCGAAACTCTTCACTGTAAAGCTCTACATCCAGAAGCCAGTTATCATCAGGGCAGTTATAGACACACGGACTGTAAACCAGATAATTTGTGGTCAAATCATCTACTAAAAGCAGTTTTTTTACAGAAAACGCATTATTTCCTGTCAGCGCAATCACCTTTGCATTTTCCAAAACCACTTCATCCAGTTTATCCTCAAATTCCTTATCTTCATCATACCAGAAAATGATACGACGCTGATAAAACTCAGGCAGAGGTGCAGCAAACCTGCGATTTAAATCTTGTATTATTTTGTCTGTATCCATGCTGCATTATTTCCCTTCCGTATTTTTTACATAAATAGTGCTTCGTGCCGCACCCTCTTTTCTCAAATAACCATCCTTAACCATATTCAGCAAGACAGCTCTGGCTCTACGATGTTTTACATCTAAAATCTCTACTGTTTCAGCAGTAGTAATAGAGCCATTTTCCAATACATATTTATAGATTTGTTGTTCCCGTTCACTATCCGGCATTTTCTCTGTCGTATCTGGCACTTCATTGTCACTATCCGGCATTTTTCCCATAGTATCTGGCACTGTTTCTGTTTTATCCGGCACTTCATTGCCACTATCTGGCATTTTATCAATAGTATCCGGCACTTTAATGGCGTTATTGAGGTCATTGAGGTCAACAGTGCCGTCAACCTGACCTCGATAAATATTGATACGCAAATCCACTTCGCCACCAATAAACTCCGGCTCCCGAAGTCCGGCAGCTTTCACTTTATCAATAATTCTCGGAATGCCGCTTCCCCAATGCTCGATCAGATTCATGTAAGCAAACGCATGAGCAAGGGCTTCATTTCTGATTTTAGAATATCCTTCTTTCATACGCTCCATCGTTTGTCCCATTGGCAGCTTTCCCGGGGAAGTAATTTCTAATCGGTTGTCATATACCGCAACCTGTATTGTACCATGATCCAGATAACTACGGTGTACCATAGCATTGATGATCAACTCACGAATGGCATCCGGTGGAATCTCATAAACATCCTGGCGATAAATTCCCACAATGGTAGCACCCAGATGAATATTTCTCAAGACAAACTGAAATGCTTCGTCTATCTGTTCCCAAAGCGGACCGGTATATTCTCTACGATCAACAAATACCGCTTTCGTTGTCCCTTTGAACACGCCACATTGCGTTGCAACATGAAGTCCACCATTACCTGTCAAAATAGCAAACGCATTGGACGGATAATCTTTTCCATCACGCTCAATCAAAATACCCCAGGAACGCAGCTGCTGTCTACCGACATCTTTAATCGCTGCTTTCTGTTCCTCTGTACGGGCATTTTTAACAGCCTGTTCTTTCATGGCTTTACATAGGACATCAATATCTTCATCTGTAACATTTAACCCAGTACATAAAGCCTGATCGTAGTAGCGGTTACTGCCCTCAAACAGCAGCTCCTTTACCATATACTCGTCGGCAAGGCGGGTAGTTCCGGCAACACGGACATATACACCGCCATCTCTGCCAAGAGCTTTGATATAATACGGGCGCTGTCTGCCTTCAGAAACCTCTACCACAATGACAGTCTTACCATCAACCGTCTGTAAGGTAATATCCGGAATGATTGCCGGTTCACAGCTGTCTGATACAGCATTTGCAATGGCATCCATTTTCTTGAACACATCTTCCTTGTCAAAGCCGACAACCTCTCTGGTTTTATCGGCAATTCCGAAAATGATTTTTCCTCCGGTTCCATTTGCAAAGGCAACCACAGATTTCATATATTTGATGCTTTTCTCCGGCAGGTTCTCTTTAAACTCTACATTCTTTGATTCCCCTGCAAGAATTTCTTCTATGGTCATCATAACACCTCGCTCTCGATTAATGTATAACTTCCGTTGTCTAATTATTTGTAATCACTTTTTTTCTCTAAAGAAGTCTTTTTTACAATTGCTGATAATACGGATTTAGCAGAAACAATTGCTGTGATATCACTAATATCTCCAATATCTAATTCAATGTGATCTTTATTTTCATCTCCAGGCGAAAATAAAAATCTCACTTCCTGCTGATATGCGTAGGAATCACGTTTCCAGAACGCAATATTCCACATTCCATCAACTAATGAAATGTACTTATTTCCGCCATCAATACTAGGATCATAATATTTAACCTGATCGAAATGAATTTTATATCCAGCTTTCTCTGCCCCTACCTTTACTCTGTGAATAAATTCGGCACGATTTAAAACAATCAATGCAGTATCGCCAAATGAAAGCATTTTTTCTTTTTGCTTATCTGTAAATTTAAATTTTTCTAAATTAGGGTCTATACCAAACATGCAGAAAACAAAATCATCTGATTCTGATGTCTTAAATAATTTATCATTAGCTGAAACTATTTTGTTCTCATCTGGAGAATAAATAAACGCATTAGGGAAATGCATCAGTCCCGCAGACGTGTCTCCAACTTCACAATCACCCGTTTCTTCTTCTCTTTTACGATAATATCCAAGTGTTTTTGCATAGATTTTTCCTGATTGTAACTTTTTAATCTTTTCCGCATCTTGAAATTTAATTAATGGCACCCCTTCTACTTGAAAATTAAATTTTTCTTTCATAAAACCTCTCTCCTTTACTTTATTTTAGCCAAAACATCCTGGAAAATTGCATAATTTTTCTTCACGCCATCGTCCAGATCAATAGAAATCATCTGGTCGGCAAGGTGATGAATCTTTTCCTCATAGATTCTGATTTCAGTATCCTGTGCCTGCAAGGTGATCAGCTTTTTATTCAGCTTCACACGCTCACCAGTGGAAGCACTGGCAATACGCTGTTCCAAATCAGCAATAGCAGTGCGATAACGAGCCTGCTGTTCATGCACATAATCGGTACGGATACGGGCAATGGTGTCCGGCTGATAGCGGTGCATATAAATCAGAGCCTTAAAACCGTTCTTCTTGCCACTGTCAAACAGCCAGTAAATCGGGCGTTTTCCTGATGATGAGGATGAGCACATAGAGCAATGATAACTAAAGAAATCATTCAAAAAATAATTACGAATAATGTCTTTAGGCTGGCCTTTTCCTCCAAGAGCATTAGCAATAAATTTCAAGTTTTCATCTAATGTATTTTGCCCATAAACTGTTTTCACAAACTCTACAAACAGACTAACTATATCATTCTCAAAATATTCATCATCACCAATTGGAATAATATTATTCTTGTTTACCGCAAAAGAAACATATTTACTATTATCCCACTCACCACCAGCATAAATTAGTCCATCAGCATCTAAAGAATATCTTCCAAACATACAGCCGACAGCATATGAAATAAAAGAACATATATCACGTTTTAAATCCGCACGTCTTACAGAAACTTCATGATTTTCAATATTTGGCACTAATTCATCCTGCAGATTGTAAATTTCTATAAATTCTTTGTTGATTTTCTCTTCATTCTCTTTAAGTTCGAAAAAACGTCTATCACACTCTCGTTTCCAGCATTCATAAGCCTTTTCAATAGTATCAATATTTTGAATCAAAGGATGCTTTTTGAAATCCCATGACAGTTCAAAGGAATCCCAATCTTCTCTAGAAATCTTTATACAATTTTTAACGAGCATATCTACAACTTGTATTTTGTCCTCTGGTGCAATAAACGGAGTTGCACGAATATCATCAACATTTTTATTCATTGTCGCAGAGACAATATTTAAAAAAGCCGTATTCACTTTACTGTTCATTAATCCTAATGCATATAAAAGAATTTTCTCGTCTGCAAAAGCGCAATGTGCTCCAGATCCAAAAATTGCCCCTTCATCTGACCATCTAAACGACAAAGCTCCACTGGTGAGCGCCGACCATGTTATTGCTTTCTTAAAATAAAATTGCGTATTTTGTATTGTCCTTGAAGAACACTTGTATAATTCAATTGCAAATTTTTTTATTTCCTCTCCATCATTTTCGTAGTTTATTACCCACTCAAGATTTCCGTACCATTTTCTATATGCTCCACCTTTATTCATGGGGAACCATTTTTTCGTAAAATCACATTTCTTGATAAGACTCTCTTTTTTAAAATTTATCTCAAACCATAATTTCAAAAACCGATTATTATCCGATGTAGCTAACCCATGCCTCGGAACAACCGTATCACCAAGTGGAGAATACTCATATGCAGCATATATACTTTTACTTGCCCAATATGCTATTGGCACTCCTGGAATTTTTATATAATCATTTTGATCGGCAGTATATCTACCTTTCATTTCGAAAAACCATTTTTCTTTTGTTTCAACAGTTACAACTTCAACTGACTTATTAAAAAGTCTTCTATAATTTCCAATATGATTTCTTAAATATCTTTTACAAATAACAAATGCAGTAGTTCCAAAATCAGATCCAAATACTCCCCTTCCTAAATGTAACATATTCAAAAAAGTATTTTCGGAAATCATCTTTCTACGCAATTTCTCATAGCTAGTCAAAAACATCCATACCGGTATATTTATCATCGCCATCATGCCATTTGAATTACACATTTTTAACGTTTTTTCCATGCATACCGTGCTCATATCTGATTTGGTATCTGGATAGTTATTTTTCACATAACCATTTAATTTTTCCCCCATATTATTAGATCCCATATATGGCGGATTCGTCACAACCGTATCATATGCCTGTGCTAGCGTTTCAGCCACTTGTACCAACGGCAACAATTCTCTCAATGCCATCTCACGGGATAGGTTTATATCTTCTATAATCTCATCAAAGCGGTTATACAAAGTAAACCAATCCTGCTGTGTTACAGTCAAAATCGAACCATATTCCTTTGCATCATGCAGTTCACTGATAATGGTATCCATAGCCGCTGTGAGCTTCATATCTCCATTGCAGAAATAATCCAAAACGAATTTATCTACATGATTACTCTCCACAATAGCATATACATGGGGCTGAATGCCACGACTAAAAAAACGGCGATCATACTGACGGGCTTTCATCATTACCGCAAAATAAGCCAACTGAGCCGCACGATCATCAATATCCAGCCCATAAAGATTATTTTCTACAATACTTGCCACCGCTTCACGGGTGGTGTAGCCATAAGATTCATAAATCTTCATCAGCACATCAAACATATACGCAAGAATATGACCGGAACCGGAGCATGGGTCAATGACTTTCAGCTGATCCGGTGTCAGTGCGGCGTATTCCTTGCGAATCTCAGCCAACTGTGCCTGTACTTCCGGCTCCTGCTCAGCTTCTTTCAGGTAGTAGTGCCATTTGGTATCTTCCGGGTCACGATTTCCGGCAGCATAGGCAGACTGTTCTTCCTCAGTCGGAAGAAGCTGCTCTTTCACATCCGGGTGTCCCTCCAGCCATAAACGCCCAAGGCTGTTCTCTACCATGTAGCGAACAATCCAGTCTGGCGTGAAAAGCTGGGTTGCTGCAGGGATATTTTCTTTTGTGATTTTCACATTCTTTTTCAGTGCCGCAAAAACATCGTCCTTTTTCTCGCTGTTATAATACTGATATAGCCAGCCGATGATCTGGACAGCATCCTTCCAGTCATCCTCCGATATCAACTCGATCATCTGCTGAATGACACTACCTTCACGGAGCAAGTTGTCCGGCAGAAGAAGCTCAGTGTAATCTGCAATCTTCTGGAACATTCCCGGCAGAATCTTATTCAGAGCGTTACACTGCACGATCAGCAGATATTTATACAGTTCTTCGGTCTTTTCGGCATTTTTCAGCTCATAGACCTTTTCCATATCCAATCCATCCAAATCCAGATGAATGGCTTCGGTTATAATCTGCGGCTTAAAGTTGTTTTCCTCGTCCGTGAATACACGCACATGGGAAGGAAGATAGCCGTTGACTTCCATAAATCGCAGAGCAGAGAAGCGATTGAACCAAGTGTAAGCAACCTCCTCCATGACCTGCTTATAGCCTTTATCGTTAATCTCGGCAATCAAAGCCTGACGTTGTTTCTTTTCATCAGCAGTGAGGACTTTGCCGCCAACGCTGTCCGCATTGGCGGCCTCGATATTATCCTCTGTGATACCGTATTCCACGCCTTTTAGGGAAACACGGGCGATCAGCTCTGTTCTTGCCCAGACAGCAAATTTTTTAATCGCATTCTTATCCATGCTCGTCTCTCCTCGTTAGTTCAGCTTGATCTCATCGCAATTTTTCAAGAGTTGCTTCAGCTGAGAACGAATCTTCTCTACATAATCATCAATGTCCGCATCCGTCTGTAAAGTCTTTGCCTGGAATACAACCTGACGGTTATAGGCACGAACCACTTTTTTCTTTACAGGAGCAGTTTCTTTTCCTTGCTGTGTCGGCTGTACCTGTGGCTTTGGTGCTGGCGGAGCCAAAACTGATTCAATATTACCGACTGTATCATCCTTGTACTGACACATCGGCAAGAACATAGCATCCAGAAGGGCAAGGCTCTTTAATTCTGCAATTTTTTCCTTGCACTGGCTGAAATATCGGTCTGATTTTTCAATCAGATGGGATGCCTTGGAATCGCCGTTTGCAGCAGTATGGGTCGCTTCCATACACTGACGAACCGTTTCCAGAACCTCGGCACGTTTTTCTTCCAGCATCTTATCATGAGCAGTACGAACTGTATCCATCAACGGATTCAGTTCACGAATCCGGTTATAGTTGAACTTGCTTCCAGTCTGAACCATCGTAATCAGACGAATGGTATTCAGTGCCTTATGTGCTTCCTCATTTTCTGCAATTCGGTCAAAATCGTCGTGCAGAGATTTTTCAAACTGCACTGCCTGGTCGAATACTGTTACCTGGGTTTTGAAGAAGTTTTCAATGCCGTTGCTCATGGCTTCTTTATTGTCGAAAAGAGCATCCTCTTTTTTCAGCACACGCTCAATCAGGGCAATATTGTCTTTCTTCTGAGAAAGTACATCGTCCATCAAATGAATGGCTTCCTGCACCAATGCACGGTCTGGGTATTTATGTCCGTCATAACGGGCATCCAGAGAAGTATAGTAATCACGCTGTTCACCAAATTTCTCAGTCACAAAGCGAATCAGCCCATCTTCATCGTCCGGTACATCCATGATGTCGAAATACTCTCGGAGCATCGCTTTTACATCGCGCATCATCGTAGCGGAAATGGTTTTTCGCTTGCTGATGGAAGTCTTTCCGATCTCACTCTTTTTGCGGAGCATATCCGGCAACTTCGGGTCATCCGGCTGAATGGTATTGCCTGCATACTTGATGGTTACTTTCTGGGAATAAATCAGCTGTGCCGCAACCGCAGCAATATCGATTTCTTTCCATCCATACGGAATCGCACTGTATTTGCTTTGCACATCTGCCATAGAAGTCGGCAGCTTTTTCGCATCCTGCATTTCCAGATATTCTTCCATGGCAGAAGCAGCATCACGGTTCGGTTCCATGCCCGGAAGTGCTGTTACCGCACCTGTCAGAATCGCAATAATATCTGCGTCACTGCCTGCATTATCTGTAATCAGGTCGAGCTTGCTATATACATGAGCAACCAGATATTCAAGCGACTGGTCAATCTTGCTCTTAGCATTTCCAGCTCTGATTTCCAGATGCTCACCGTCTACATAGAACTGCGCCCCTTCAATAGCATTTTGCAATTCGCTCATGGCACTCAGCTCATATTTTCCGGCTTCGTCTTGCTGGTCACTGATAATTTTCTGCACAGTTTTTGGAAGCTGGCTTACATTTCTCTGCTTTACGTACTTACGAATCTTCATAGCAGATTCCAGAGATTCATAGTAAGGCGTATCAGCCAGAACCACGATTGCTTCGTTGCCTTTGGATTCTGCCATCAGACGGTAATCTGTTTTTTCAATGGCATCAGTAGCAACGGTCAGGAAACGCAGACGCATACCGCCTGTTGCCACACCAACAGTAATACCATCTACCATCTGGTCGAAGGCAAAGTCATATTTTCCATAACGGAACTTCTTAGTTGTGAAAATATCACCGTAAATCATCTGAGCAATACGCTCCACGATAGAAGCGGTATCCACATTGGTATCCCGGATTTCTCGCTGAATGTCCTGTTCCTCATCGGTCAGGAAATTATAAGTATCGCCAGTTCTGCCAATATAGTTCTGGCTCATCAGACGGTCAAGGCATCCACGGACAGCTTCACGCATGATAATCTTATCCACACGAATATCGTCCGCCATAAGGATAACGATATTGTCCAGATTAGAAGGAATATCATCAATATATCGAATCAAGTACAGAAGTTTCAGCACATCCACATCCTGCTGTTCAATGCCATCCCCGTTGTCAGCAGCTTTCTGACAACGCTCAATTACTCGGCGAATAGAACCGTCCAGGAAAGTATGTACGGTATCGTAAAAACGGAAGAATGGAACAAGTGCGTATTCATCCTTCTCCTGAATTTTCTGTGCAGCTTCCTGGAAACCGGAAAGCATGGAACGCTCACCACCAGACAGATGCTTACCGGAATTTCCGTGCTTGCGGATTTCAGCAAATACTTTCTGCATGATGATGAACTGATACGGCACGAATGGAAAGTTCTCTGTAAACTCCCTCGGACCAGAGTAGCCTTTAATATCCAGAATAGAGCCACTGAAGCTGAACAGGTTACGCAAAACAGAATCATTCTGCTCATAAACACCTTCCAAGTCTTTGGCTGCTTCTGGCTTCTTTTTCAAGATACGCTTCTGGATAACTTCATCCACGGAGGAAGAAGATAAGCTCAGTCTTGTCTTGAAACGAGCCTGGATACGAGAAAACTCATCGGCACGAACTTTGATGATTTCATCAATGGCTTCCTGTCCAGTGCAAATCACCCAAATCTTGCCTTCACACTCGCTTCCGATCTTCTCAGTCAGAGATTGGAGGTTCAAAAGCATATCGGTATCCGTACCAACATACTGACCAACCTCGTCAATCATAAACAGCAAGCGGAAGTTTGCAGGTTTAGTATCTACATAGGCTTTCATATCTTCCACAAGCTGTGCAATAGAAATTTCTGTAGCAGTTTTATCATTGAACCACGCCTTGGCATCGTCCTCACTCATATCTAAAACTTCCATTAGTGTCGGTATGATGAACTTTCCATTGAAAGCAAAGGCACGGCGCATTTCAAGCCAAGGCTTGCCTTTCTTTTCTTCAAAAACTCTGCGAAACTCCTCAGTTTTTCCCTGCTGGTCAATATAACGCTCCATCATGGCAACTTTCAGATTCTCACCGTAAAATCCCAGATGGTTGTAGAACATTTTGGCAAATACACGAAGAACCGCAGTCTTATCTTTATTGCTGAATCCCTCAATATCAATATTGAACAGAATTGTCTCGGTCTGTCCCTTTGTGGCACGATCAATCAGCATAAAGGTTGCCGGGTCGTCCTCAAACTTTTTACGGAAACGCTCCACACTGCGAATACCTTTTACCTCTTTATTTTCCAAAAGATAGGAAAGCATTTTCAAGAAGTGAGATTTACCACTTCCAAAAAAACCAGAAATCCAAACACCCATATCGGCTGTCGGCTGGTCAAAAGCATCACCGTAATAATTGAAGAACGTAATGAAGTGTTTCTTCAATTCTCTGGTAATGACATATTCATTTAACTCCTGCTCGATTACATCATCAGCAGCCTGATCTACTTTAATTACACCATTGATTTTGCGGTTAATGTCATCCGCAAACATATCTCGAATCATCATGGCTTTATCCCCCTTAATCTATGACATTGAATGCCCGGTAATAATCATTTGGTGTCAGACGATTAAACAGTTTTACATGACGACCATCAAACTCACCCGGATACATAACCAAAATCGGAACATCCGAAAAATACGGTTGCAAGGCTTCCAATAACGTATGGATTCTCATAAACGGGAACACCTCGCCCACACCTGTCAGCATCAGCACATCACCCGGTTCGTGTGGCTCATACTGGATTTTATCAATGAACTCTCCATTGCCGATTGCGGAGTTAAGCTGCTCCAGAAGATAAGCACTTCCGTCAGCTTCTTCCATATCGGGAATTGCATCTGTGATGTCCATATCATCGCAGATAGAGAGAAATGTTTTATATAAATTACAAACGATCAAATGGCAATCTAAGGACTGATCAGTTTCCAGCTGATTCACAAAATGACGGACAACCATTTCATTCTCCGGTTCATAACAGAAGATTCTGATATTCACCTCATTGCTGAGTCCTTTGCCTTCCAGGAACTCCGGTTCCTGAATCAATGCCCGAACTTTGTCCAGGCGTTCTTTTATGTCACTCATTGGCTACCTCCTAAGAAAAGCAATTAAACGCCGGCAGTATCGCCATATCACCATTGCTTCTGATGGCATTCTCCAAAACAGGATGCAGCCATACTGGATTCAAATGATCTGCCCCCCGGTTGTCGAGATATTCTGTTTCAACAAGCACTCTGGCAATTATCTGTTTTAACTTTGTTATTGTAGTATCGCTCCAGGAAGCCACGGTATCATTCTGCTCCTGCAAGCGCATAAAAAATGTATTCAAATCTATCTTACCAAAAGACGTGTCCCTTAATCTGTACTTCTCGCCAATGACGGTCAGCATAAATTCCCAGACCAGTCGGCTCTGCTTCATCAACGCATACAAACAAATCTGTTTTGCCACATCCGTCGGCTGTGAAGCAATCGCAGAAACCAGAGAATCATCTTCCAGTGCCTGAAGCCGTTTGATGCAGGCTTTCGCCATGCGTGTAATAGATTTTTCCGTTGGATACTGAAAAAGATTCTGCTCTACAATTTCTTTAACAATTGCATCATCGGAATTTCCTTCTGCCATTAGCTTTGCGGTAGAACGCATTTCGTAGAAAAGGAACGGCTCTCTGGTCAAAGACGCAATATAAGGATAAGAATGATCCATGTTCCCGTACCTCCTTACTGCTCCTCTTTTTTATCAGGAACAAATTCCATGATATCTCCCACATCACAATTCAAAGCAGAACATATCTTTGACAGAATCTCTGTACTTACATTTTCATCTTTTGATAATCGAGACATCGTTGTTGTACTAACTCCTGTCATTGCACGCAAATCTTTCTTCATCATTTCTTTATCAATTAACAATTTCCACAATTTCTTGTAACTAACTGCCATTTTTTCACCTCAATCTTATTTGCTTGAAATATCTGTTCACATGGTATTTATCATCATATCATAAAAATGCGTTTCAAACAATCTAATCTACCAAAAATCGTAATTCAATTCTGAAATATCGCATTTAAAATCACAAGAAGCACATCTTAATAAGCCAAGCTGAAAGTACAAGTGCCACTATATATCCGATTCCACAGAAAAATTTTATCTCTTTTATTTTCTCTGATTGCAATCTTATCCTTTTTTTCAATTTTTAATATATGAGAAACAGGGTCATAGGTAACCTGCGGTAATTCCTTGTGCAACAGCTCATACTGTGCCAAAGACGCCCTGGTTCCCATGACCTCGCCTTCATCCTTGTATATTCTCTGAAAGATTTCAAGAAGAAACTCATCCCGTTTTCCCTGACAGAATACCCCTTCGGCAAAACCGAAACGCATTTTCCGATGGCTGTCTATCTTTGCATAGCCCATCTCTTCGAACGGTTCCCTTTTAAAAAACTGCTCCGCTTCTTCTACGGTCATCTTTCCGCTTTTCACCTGTTCTAATACTTCATGCGCTTCCATTCTGACATCCTTCCAATCTTTTCCCCCTGCCGGACTTTCGTCTCGACTCCTTTATTGGAATTATACACAATATCTGCGTCCAGTTCTACCCTGTCTTTTTCCAGGCACAAAATTACCGTAGAACCGCCAAATTCAAATTTACCTTTTTCTTCTCCACGGTACACCGGGCAGTTTTCTTTCTCATTACAGATTCTGCCTACCATAAGTGCGCC